>Ga0056126_10000062_pt1 | contig 41037 bp, 39 predicted proteins | sample WorMetLIZAISLAND_FD_71117 | JGI IMG/M metagenome (GOLD analysis project Ga0056126, IMG submission 71117) | Marine gutless worms symbiont microbial communities from Max Planck institute for Marine Microbiology, Germany - Inanidrilus manae... ...
TGGACGGAAACAACGTCTGCTGTCCGCGATCCTGGCCTTCAACAAATCGGCTCATCCCGACCTCCAAAGCAAGCGCCAGGATTCTAAACCGATTGGGGCGTTTTCACACAGCCACTCCATCTGGCCGACCGGGATTGGTTCGTCGGCAACGCATTCACCATCGCCGACATTGCGCTCTTTGCCTACACCCACATTGCTGACGAGGGCGGGTTCGATCTCGGCGATTATCCCAATGTGATGGGGTGGATCGATCGGATCGCCAGATTGCCCCGCCACACCACCATCGGCCAGGTACCTTAAGAGGCGCGACGACGGATCAATCCGCGTCCGGTTTCAGCTGCAACGCCACGGAATTCATGCAATAACGCAGACCGGTCGGTTCGGGGCCATCCGGAAACACATGACCGAGGTGGGAATCACAGCGCGCGCAGAGCACTTCCGTGCGGCGCATGAAGAGGCTGACGTCGTCTTCTTCGGCGACGGCCTCGGGTGTCACCGGTTCATAGAAGCTCGGCCAACCGGTCCCTGAATCGAACTTGGTCTCGGATGAGAACAGCGGGTTGCCGCAACAGACGCAGACATAGGTGCCCGGATCCTTGCTGGCGTTGTACTTGCCGGTGAACGGGCGCTCCGTGCCCTTGCGCCGGCAGACGTCGTACTGTTCGGGGCTCAGAATCTGGCGCCATTCATCCGGCGATTTAACGACTTTGTCCATCGAAGGGGTTCCTCCCGCGTTTCGTTCCTAGACAATATCTGGGAACGGCCGGGCCGCGAACAACCCCCAATCGGGCCTTCAGATCTTGCCGTCGTAGGCGTTGCGACCGATGGGGCAGGCGATCAGCGTGAACCGGTCGCGTTCTAAGGCCTCTTTCAACGCCCCTTCGAGGGCCTGTTCATCGGCGACGATGGTACCGACACCACCCATGGCCCCGGCGAGGCCCGCGAAATCGGTGCCGCCGAAGTCGACACCCAAGTTGTCGTATCCAGTGTTGCGCTGTTTGAGTTCGATCAGAGCCAGCTGCTCATCGACGAAAATGACGATGGGGATCACGAGACCGAGGTCGCGCACTGTCGCCAATTCGCCCAACACCATCTCGAGGCCGGCGTCGCCAGTGAAGGCGCAGACCGGGCGCTCCGGTTCCGCCAGCTTGCGCCCAATGGCCAGGGGCAGCGCCACGCCCATGGTGCACAGCGCCGTCGATTGCAAGAGCGCCCGCGGTTGGTAGCACTCCCAGGCCTGGCTCAGCACGATACGATGGGCGCCGGTGTCGACGGCGGCGACGGCGTCTTTCGGCAACGCTCGGCGCGCCGCCCAACACACGGCCTCCGGTCCCCATATGCCGTCGCCAGCAAAGGCTTGTTTGAGGGTGTCGCGGACCTTCATCGGTTTGCCATCGAGCCAAACGCTACCGGGCCCGATCCCCCGCCCAAGCGCCTCGAGACCGGCGCCAATGTCGCCAACAAAGGTGTGGCGGGCTTGATGAACATAGTGGATATTCGGTTGGCTCACGATCTCGACGACCATCTTTTCGGCCTCCCACGGCGCCACCCAGCTCGCGCGCATCTCGATCGGGTCATAGCCGGCGAGCAGGATAAAGTCGCTCTGTTCGATGAGCGGCTGCAGGATGGAGTCGGCCTTCGGTGACAGGCCGGCGCCGCCGAGAGCCAGCGGGTCGTCTTCCGGGATGACGCCCTTGGCCTTGTAGGTGGTGATCACCGGAACCGAAAAATCACGCGCGAAGGAGGTTAGGGTGTCTGCAGCGTCATGATGGAGAACGTCGATACCGGCGATCATCAGCGGGCGTTCCGCGTTCGCCAATGCGGCGCGTGCGGCTTGCAGTTCCGGGCCTTCGGACGGTGCCATGGGTGCTGGCTTGACACGTGTCGGAACGTCGCGTTCGGGCTGGTCAGAATTGGCGATGCGGATCGGAATGTCGACATGGACCGGACCCGGACGGTCGTCCATGGCGATAGACACGGCCTTGTCGATGATCTCGTCGATGGCGCCGTCGGCGGCCGTGAAGCTGGCCTTGGTGATCGGTTTCAGAACCTCCCGGTGATCGAAAACCTGGTGGGTGAATGTGACGGCGGTGTCCGGATCGATGGCGCCAGTCAGGTAGATCAGCGGCACCTGGTCCTGGTAGGCGTTGGCGATGGCATTCACCGCATTGGCGACGCCAGGCCCGATGGTTGCCAGCAGCACGGCCGGCGCCTTGGTGAAATGATGGGTTCCTTCGGCGATAAAGCCGCCGGCGTTCTCGTGTTTGACCAGGACGAAGGTGATGCCGGCCGACTCGAGAGCCTGCATCAAGGTCAGCACCTCGCCGCCGGGGATACCGAAGGCATGGCGGCAGCCGGCGGCATACAAGCGCCGGGCGATGATATCGGCGGCCTTAGGCATGTTTGCGTTCGGGTGGGCGGGCCGCTTCGGCGTCCGCAAGCTTCGCGTAGCCGTCACGGGTCTGCGGCAGTTTTCGCCCGAGGATCTTGCTGGCGACCAGGTTGCGCAACACCTGGGCGGTGCCGCCGCCGATGGTGAACATACGCGCATCCCGGTACATACGTTCCATCGGCAGATTACGCGAGTAACCCATGGCGCCGAACACCTGAAGCGCGTCGCTGGTCACCTTGATCGCCGTTTCGGAGGCCAGGATCTTGGCTTGGGCGGCGAGTAGCATGTCGGGGAATTCATTACCTTCCCACTCGGCACTGGCAGCGGCCCGATAGATCATCGTCTGCGCCGCGGCGACGCCGGTCGACATGTCGGCCAGCATCCACTGCAGGCCTTGGAACTCGCAGATCGGCCGGCCGAACTGCTCGCGCAATCCCGAATAGTCGAGCGCCTGTTCGTAGGCCCCCTCGGCGATGCCCAACGCGACCGTGGCGGCGCCGACGCGCTGCGAGTTGTAGGCATTCATAAGGCCGGCGAAGCCGCGCTTGAGGCCCGAGGGCGGCACCACCATCATCGACGCGGGGACGACCAGATCCTCGAAAATGACCTCGGTTTCTGGAATGCCGCGTAGCCCCATAGCCGGTTCGCGGGTCCCGATCGTGAGGCCGTCCGCCTCGCCCCGGACGGCGATAAAGCCGGCGATGCCTTGATCCTCGCCGTCCTCGAAAACGCGGGCAAAGATCAGGTGAAGCTTGGAGACACCGCCGCCGGTGATCCAGTGTTTGGTGCCGTTGAGCACGTAAACGTCACCCCTTTTTTCGGCCCGCGTCGTCATCTCGGTGGCAGCACTTCCCGCCCCCGGCTCGGTGATGCAGATGGCCGGCTTGTCGCCGCCGAGCACCAGGCCGGCGGCCAGCCTCTTCTGCTCCTCGGAGCCGTATTTCATGATCGCACCGATAGCGCCCATATTGGCTTCGACGACGATCCGCGCCGAGACCCCGCAGACCTTGGCCATCTCCTCGATGACGAGAACGGCGTCGAGATAGCTGGCACCGGCGCCGCCATAGGCCTCTGGCAGCGTCATGCCCATGAAGCCAGCGTCCTTCAATACCTCGACGTTGTCCCAAGGGTACGCTTCGCTACGGTCGATCTCTGCGGCTCGGGCTGCGATCTTGTCTTGCGCGAGGCGCCGCGCCGTTTCTCGGATTTCCTTTTGTGTGTCTGTCAGGTCGAACATGTCCCGGCCCCAATGATAACCCGCCGGTCGCGATTGACCGCGGTGCGATGATCAAAATCCAGCTTTCGGCAAACCCTTTGCCAATGGAGGGATCCAGCATAGCGGTATTGAATTCATGAGAAAAACGAATAATTCGAATGATTTAGTTGAGAAATCTCAATGTTATTCGATACCACCATAGAGCTTCAGGAGCTCGACGTTGAGGGCTTTGACCAACAACCCTTTCGGGTTGGCCGTGCGTTCGATCAGCCCAACGCTGCGATAGAGCGGCGGCTCACCGAACGGCACGGCCCGTACCTTTCCGGGAAATACCCTATCGACGGGCCGTTTCGGCACCACCGATACGCCGAGGCCGTTGGAGACCATGGCGGCGACCCCCTCCAGTGTGTCGATCTCCATGTCCGGACGTACACGGATGCCGCGGTCACGCAGATGCGCGTCGATGATGCCGCCGGCCCAGGCGAGCCGCGTGAAACGGATGAACGGCAGCGCCTCGAGGAGCACCTTATCGGTCTTGCCGCGCGTGCCTTTCGGCGCGATCACCATCAATGGTTCACGCCCGCAGGCATGCCAACTGATGCCGGCCGCCAATTCGGCCGGTTCGCTGACCACGGCGACGTCGAGGTGGCCGCGGCGCACGCCGTCCGCCAGTTCCGCCGATAGACCGCTGGAAACCCCGATCCTGAGCGCCGGATTGGAGTGGCGGAGTGATACCAGGGCCTGCGGCAGGACACCGGTCAACACGGTTGGCACAGCGCCGAGATCGAGCCGCCCGCCGACCATTTCGGCGCCGACGCTGTCCGTCAGATCGTCGCAGAGTCGGACGATCTCGCGGGCCCGTTCGGCCAGTGCCTTGCCGCGAGCATTGAGAAGCGGCGGCCGGGTCGATCGATCGAACAACCGCGTTGCCAACTGTTCTTCCAGCGCCTTGACGTGCAGGCTGACGGCGGATTGGGTCAGGCCGACGACGTCACCGGCGGCGGCGAAGGTGCGGTGCTCCGCGATCGCGATCAGGGTCTTGAGGTGGCGCAGGTCCATGGCCGGAGATTAGCCTGCACCGGAGAGGCGGGCCAAGCCCGACGGCATTTCGCGTCCGTGATTGTCAATCCGGAAGGAGCGTCTAGACGGGAAACCCCTGCCACAAGTCTTCGACCATCTTGCGGTCGTTCATGGCCTGATTGACCAGCGATCGGAGAAGGTCTCGGACGGACAAGATGCCCGCCGTCTTGCCACCGTCCTTGACGACGAGGTGGCGTGTCCCCTGGTCGCGCATTGAAAAGACGGCGGCCAGGATCGACCGATCGAGGGTGATGCCGACGGGATCCGGCGTCATTACGAACTTCAGCGCCGTTGTCGCCGGATCGTTGCCCTGAGCGACGACCCGCTCAAGGATGTCGCGCTCCGTAATAATGCCGACTAGGTCATCGCCTTCGCAGACCAGGACCGTGCCCACGTGCCGGTCAGCCATGGCTTGCGCAGCTTCTTGAACGGTCGCGTCGCCGGAGAATTTCAACAAGTCCTGGTCACCCAGAAAATCGCTGATCGGTGTGTCCAACATGTTCTTGCCCCAACTCAATCTGTTCGGCGGAAAGGAGAGACCCGTCCGCGTCCTATTGCCTGTCTCGGCCTTTATGGAACGCCGGTTTTCATGACGCATTGACTCGGATCAATTCATGCCGCCTTGGGTTCCCGAAATAGCGGTAACGCCGACCGACAATACCAACGGAAAAACCAACGGCCCTTATGGATTAACTTCGGCACCTCGACTAAACTCCGCGCACGGTCCATATCAGGTTTCATCATGGTCAACACACCACCCTTGATCCGCCTTGCTGGCGTCACCAAAACGTTCGGTGTCAACCAAGCGCTCCGCGGGGTCGACCTGGAAGTTGCGAAAGGCGAATCGCTTGTACTGATCGGCGGGTCGGGCGCCGGAAAGACTCTGCTGCTCAAGTGCATCATGGGTCTGATCCGACACAACTCGGGTTCCATCGAGTTCGACAGCCGCGACGTCACCACCTTTCGTGGGGCGGAACGTATTGCTTTTCTCGACCGCATCGGCATGACCTTTCAACGCTCGGGCCTGTTTGATTCCATGACGACCTGGGAGAACGTCGCGTTCCAATTGGTCCAGGAGGGCATGGATCACGGCGAAGCCAAGGACCGCGCCATCGAAAAGCTCTCGGCCGTCGGCCTCGAGGCGGCGACGGCGGACCTCTATCCGGCTGAGCTTTCGGGCGGCATGCAGAAACGCGTCGGTCTGGCCCGCGCCATCGCAACCGATCCGGAGATCCTGTTCCTGGACGAACCAACGGCCGGCCTCGACCCGATCATGACAAACATCATCAATGAGTTGATCCTGGAAATCGTCGGACATCTCGATGCGACGGTGGTGTCGATCACCAGCGACATGTCGAGTCTGAAAGTAATCTCCCAGCGTGTCGCCATGATCCACGAGGGTCAGATCATTTGGGACGGTGCCACCGAGGACGTCGAAACCTCCGGTAACCCGTACGTCGATCAGTTCGTCCATTCGCGGGCCGAAGGGCCGATCGAAATGGCGGTCGCCGCCCTTTGACACGGTGACAAATCCTATGTTTTTCGAAGGCTTCGCCCTCGAGACTGTTGCCGTCGATGCCGGCGTCCTACGGCTTCGCCGTGGCGGTTCCGGCCCGCCATTGCTGCTTCTTCACGGTAATCCGCAAACCCATGCCATGTGGCACGCCGTGGCGCCCAAACTGACCGAACGCTTCACCGTCGTTTGTCCAGACCTTCGCGGTTACGGCGGGTCGTTCAAGCCCGCACCGACGGCGGACCATGCGCCTTACGCCAAACGGGCCATGGCCAGGGACATGGTCGCCCTTATGGAACACCTGGGGTTCGGACGGTTCGAGGTCGCCGGGCACGACCGCGGCGCCCGGGTGGCGCATCGCCTATCGCTCGATTTCCCGGACCGCGTTGAGCGTCTCGCGGTTCTCGACATCGTGCCGACGGTCGAACATTTCGAGCGGACCGACATGGCCTTCGCTTTTGGATATTACCACTGGTTCTGGCTAGCCCAGCCGCATCCCTTCCCGGAAACGTTAATCAATGCCGCCCCCGACGCGTGGTTTCGCGCCCACACCTCACGAGAGCCCAAGGGCCTTGATTTCTTCCACCCTGGCGCCCTCGACGACTATTTGAGCGCTGTACGCACGCCAGACATGATCGCCGGCATGTGCGAGGATTACCGGGCGGCGGCGACCCTCGATCTCGAACATGATCGGGAAAGTCGTGAACGAGGCCAGCGTGTCCGTTGCCCGTTGTTGGTGCTTTGGGGCGCGAAGGGAAAGATCGATCGATGGTACGACCCGTTGGCCATCTGGCGGGACTATGCGGACGGCTCGGTCAGCGGCCAAGCCCTCGGTACGGGGCACTATCTGGCTGAGGAGGCGCCCGGCGCCGTCATCGATGCGTTCCAGGGCTTTTTTGGGGTGGACTAAGGGCAGAAGGGTGGCGACAGGATCTGCCGGGCTGCGGTCTGATCACGATCTACAGCGGTTTGACGGGGTTCACTTTAAAGCCCGGCGAGGGCATAACTCGACATCGCCAGTCAATCCACCCGGGGCCAAAGTCCTCCAGCGGCCGCCACACGCAAACGCTAGGACCGAAGCGATATGCAAGTTGGTCAGGATTTTCGAAAAGCCGGCTAAACGAATTAGCCTATGCAGCTGAGACGACCGGCTTATAGGCGGTGCGGAGATCGAATTTACTGACGTCGCTCACCGAATCGCAGGTTGGAGAAACCGGATACCCGCCGACGAAATCGAGGCCGGAACACATGGCGGCCGTATTCAAGCTCAAGGTCCGTGTCCCGAACCCGTAGGTCACTAGGTTTTCCTCGCTGGCTCGCATCGAGAACCTGTCGAGCATGCCGATGATCTGGGCTTCGCTGCGGGAATCGTCATAAAGGTCAACGCCGACGCCATGGATGCCGGCGAGGCGGAGATCGAGGAAATTCTGAAATTCGATGGGGACACGGGCGAAGACAGGACGCGATGCGGAGCCAAGAGCGGTGACCAAATCGCGATAATTGAACTCGCTAAGACGGGCCGGTAGACCGATTATTTCGAACGCCAAACGCGCTGGATCGACGTTTTTCAGGAACGGCCTAGATTCGATCAAATAATCGATGCCCGTTTCTTCCATCAACGTGGTGAAATGGACAGGCAGCAAAATCGTGCTACGCAAACCTTGGGCCGACATCCGCTCGAGTTCCGGTACGGCAGAGCGGAGCACGAAGAGATCGAGTTCCGCAACGGCCCGCAGATCATCCGGCTGTGGTAGTACGTCGCGCCCTGACACGAAACCGACACAGGCCATCCGGCGCACGGCGATGCACTCGAAAATCTCGAGGGCTTTATCTTTGACCGACATCATCGGACGGAACCGAAGGTGGGTCTCGGCGCGCCAGTCGATATCCGCCGGGTCTTCCCCCGGGTGGTCCAAGTCCTCTGTATCGCCGTCATGCAACGCGCTGTCGATGGTCCAAAGGCGCCGGAACCCGGGCTTGCCGCCGTCATCGAGGGACCACGTCAACATTTCAATCAGATCGGTGTCGGCTTCCGTCCCCAACAACTTGCGGAGGATGCGCTGGCCGATTTCGGCACAGCGATGGGTCGCTTCCTTTTGACTGCCGCGGGTCGTGAAAACGACATATGACTCGTCGTCAAATGGGCAAGAAACGATAAACTGGTCTGAGTAGCTACGCAGAATGGACCGCACAGATTCGTGGACCCGCTCGCGAAGGTGATCCCAATCCTTCCCGAAATACCGAATCAATGGCCCTAGGCCAAGCAACTGCATCCGGCCGATGAGTTCATGGCCATGATGCTCCAATCTCAGACTGAGCCGTTGGAGGGCGTCTTTTCGTTCCGTTTCGGCGTCCATTTCCAGCACCGGTATCGCGGTCATTCCTCGTCTCCAATTTCATTCTAACCGAGAATCGGGTCTCGATATATTTCTTTATACGATAAATCAGAACCCTGATACTCAACGGCGGCGATGGCTCCGGTCTCTTCTCAATCGCCGTCACCGCCCATGCAGGATTCAATGGAGGTCAGCAGTTGCTCCTTGGAAAAGGGCTTCTGCAGGGTGCCGCAGGCGCCATATTCACTTGCGATCTGAAGGAAGTCGAAATTCTGGTTGCGGCCCCCGCCGGACATGGCGATGGTCTTGACGCTAGGAAACTGGCTCCGGATCTGTATCGTCGTTTCAACGCCTTCCTTGACCGGCATGATCATGTCGACGATGGCCACGTCGACGGCGGTTTCCTCCATCAATACCAGTCCGTCGTTGCCGTTTTTGGCTTCAAAAACGATATGTCCGACCTCTTCGAGAATGGCCCGCAATGAATAGCGAACCGATACATCATCGTCGATTACGATCACTCTTGCCATTTGTTATCTGACCTCCGAACCCGTTCAGTCTCTCACAGATGCCTGCCGGCCGGAACGGGGGGCGTGTTCTAAGCTCCACCGATTGATCTTGTTGCTTGATTCTTGGCGGCCGGCCCTGGAGCAAAAACTGGCGACTGAACCTGTCGACCGCTGTAACACCGGACGCTACGGCAATGGTCTCAAGACCCCAATGTATAACCGCAGTAAGCGGCCGTTCTTCGCCAGCGGCTCACCAGAATCCGTCCTCCAAAAAACGCTCCGGATTGGGTAATCTCATAGAATCGTATGCATCGATGGGAATTGCCGGAGGGGCACCATGTTCGAAGCGGCCGAATTGGGACGGAAGGTCTCTAAGAAGGAATTCGAAGCACAGGCGCCGGACTTGCGCGTCAAGATGCTGGAGATGCAGCAGGCGCTGCGCAAATGCGATTTCCCGGTGATCGTCGTCTTCGCTGGTGTCGATGGCGCCGGCAAGAGCGAGGCGGTCAACCTGCTCAACGAGTGGATGGATCCGCGCTGGATCGTGGCGCGCGCCTATGGCCCGCCGTCCGACGAAGAGCGCGAGCGGCCCGAATTCTAGCGCTACTGGCGCGACCTGCCGCCGAAGGGCCAGTTCGGGTTGTTCCTCAGCGCCTGGTATACGCAGCCGCTGCTCGACAATGTCTTCGGACACATTGGTAGGGCCAAACTCCACGATCGCCTGGAGCGCATCGCCGCCTTCGAGCGCACGCTCGCCGACGACGGCGCCCTGATCCAAAAGTTCTGGATGCACCTCAACAAAGGGGCGCAGAAAAAACGCCTCGAGAAGCTGCAGAAACACCCGTTTCACCACTGGAAGATCACCAAGAAGGACTGGGACAACTGGAAGCGCTACGACAAATTCGTGACGGCGGCCGAGCGCATCATCATGCGGACCAGCACCGGCGAGGCGCCCTGGCACATCGTCGAGGGGTTGGATTCGCGGTACCGGTCGCTGACCGTGCTGACGACCATCCACGACGCCGTCGTCGCTCAAATGGATCATCGCAACGCAGAATCGGCGCTGCGCCAGAAACAACGCAAACGCAAACCAGCGGCGCCGGCCGTCCAGGAAGCGGTCCTCGGCGACGCGACCATCCTGTCGCGCCTCGATATGACGCAAAGCGTTGAACAAGAGGTTTACCGGCGCCAACTGAAACAGCTGCGCGCGCGCCTGCACAAACTCTACCGAAAGGCCAGCGACAAAAGGCTGTCGACCGTCCTCGTCTTCGAAGGCTGGGACGCCGCCGGCAAGGGCGTCGCCATCCGGCGTATGACGTCGGCGCTCGATGCACGGGATTACCGGGTGATGCCGTTCGCCGCCCCAACGGAGGAAGAGCGCGCTCAGCATTACCTGTGGCGCTTTTGGCGGCAACTGGAACGGGCTGGGCGGTTCACGGTCTTCGATCGCAGCTGGTACGGACGCGTTCTTGTCGAACGCGTCGAAGGTTTTGCCACTGAGCAGGAATGGCGGCGTGCCTACGCCGAGATCAACGAATTCGAAGCCCAGCTTATCGAGCACGGTATCGTCCTCATGAAATACTGGGTCCACATCGACAAGGACGAGCAGGAACGACGCTTCCAGTCTCGTGCCGAAACGCCCTACAAGCGTTGGAAGCTGACCGAAGAGGATTGGCGAAACCGCGAAAAGTGGGACGACTACGAGCAAGCGGTCAACGAAATGGTCGAACGCACCAGCACGCTCAATGCACCGTGGACTCTGATCGAAGGCAACGACAAGAAGTTCGCCCGGCTCAAGGTGATCCGCGAACTCTGCCAACGGATGGAGAAGGCGCTCGACTGACAGCCTTCGGCGGGCAACGGCGACCACGCCCAACGATCCGGTCGAGATACCGTCTATTCGGAGACGATTTGTCTCCTCCCGGCAAAGACCGTCAGCCGGTCAAAGGACGGCCGCCGGCATCGCATCCTAAAGCGGCAATTTTCCACAATAAAATACTGTAATTTGGGTTCACACGGTTGTCACACCTTGGCGATCAGGCTGTCACAACAATGCGCTATGAGAGTCATAAATGGTTCATTGGACTTTTCTGATCTAGAGAGAGACGCTTGAAAACGATGGACCTTGATCTGGTGGAAAATCATGAACATTCAGACAGCGCAACTGGGTACCGCTCTAAAGCAGAAAACCCCCTACATGACGACAGGCGCGGCGCAGAGGAGCGTTTCCGAAACGACAAGTATCGGTCAGGCCCGGCTGGCAAGGGCACCGGACCCAATTTCTTTCTGGCCGACGAGGATCAAATTCATGGCGATATTCGCGGAAATGAAAAGAATATTCAGTGCTGAGGACATGAAGAAGTCCAACAAGCGCGAGGCCTTGAAAAAGTCGCTCATCAAGCTGGAAAGCAAGGGCGAAACGATTCGCCGGGCCCTCAAAGACGCGGGTTCCAAGAAAAAGCGTAAGGAACTCGAGACCAAGCTGGAAACCAACCTTCGCCATCAGAAGAAAGCCGGCAACTTAATCAAGGATCTGGGCTGAAAACCGGCGCGGACGTCCACCGTTCTCGGCCCTTCGCCCGCGCGTCTCAAAAGACAGCCCGGCGGATCAGGTTCAGGCCGATGACGAACAGCGCCACCAGCATGACCTTACGGAAGGTGTCCTGATCGATCCGCTTGCGGATCACTTCTCCGATCAGGATGCCGGCCATGCCGGGCACGCAGGCGTAGACGGATAGCGGCGCCGTTTCATCGTTGAGCAATCCGTTGGCCCAGTAGGACAGCGCCAGCGGGATCGCGCCCAACGTCCAGATCATGCCGACGACGCGCACGAAGGTATCCTTCGGCAGCCTCAGCAAGATGAAATACATCATCATCGGCGGTCCCCAGATGGTCGAGACACCGCCGAGAATGCCGCCGAGCGCCCCCGACAAGGGGCCGGCCCATTTTTCGGTCTCCGCTCTCAAGGGCTTGCCGTGCGGCCGGAACAGATTGGACAGCGCGAATATGGAGACGCTGACGCCGAGGACGCCAAACAGGACCTGGGTGTCCATGCCGGCGACGAAATGCGCCGTCACCACCAGACAGATCAGAAAAGCCGTCCCCATCGGCCAGAAACGGGCCAGGGGCTCGAAGATGCGACCCATGCGGAAGGCCTGCCACAGGTTGGTGACGACGATCGGGATGACGATCGTCGCCAATACCACCTTCGGTTCCATGAAGTTGACCAGGATGGCGATCGAAACGATCGGCAGGCCGATGCCGGTAACCCCCTTGACGATGCCGCCGACGGTGAGCGCCAAGGTGAGGGCGATAAATTGGGTGTCGTCGAGGCCGAGCATGGGTTCAATCAGCCTCTGCTTGAGAAAGGTCCGTCACGGTCTTCGGGAGGTTTGGGTGTCGCTGGGACTGGTGCATCGCTGGCTTCAGGGCGGCTGAGGGTTGGTCATCCTATGGTTGGGTCCGGATCTTGGCAAACGCCGTGAGCGGTGGGCCCGGAGCCCAGGGTCAAGACCCATGAGTTCTCCTAATCTATAGAGCTATATAGTTCTTGTGAAGGGCCGGACGGTCTTGTATCGTATCGGTTTCCGACGCATTTCCGATGACGGGAGCCTTCGGTGGAACTTTCACGCCTGGCCGAAACCCTGAGCGATCTGAGCGGCCCTGAGGCGGCTCGGGTGCCCAAGTACCTGCTGTTGTCAGACGGTATCGCGCGCGCTGTCGAGACCGGCGAACTCGCGGCCGGCGAGAGGCTGCCCGGCGAGGCAGAATTGGCGGCGCAGTTGCCGGCCAGTCTCGGCACCATCCAGAAGGCGCTGGCGCACCTATCCGAACGCGGCCTCATCGTACGCCGCCACGGGGCCGGCACCTTCGTCTCCGACCGCAAGCGCCAGCTGCACGACCTCTGGCATTTCCGCTTTCTGGCCGACGATGGGGTCACGCTGCTGCCGGTGTTCACGAAAGTGGAGGGTGTCGCGATTGTTACCGGCGAAGGCCCGTGGTCATCGTTCCTAGCGCCCGCCGAAGCGTTCGTGAGGATCCAACGGCGCATCGACGTCAACGGCGAGTTTCCGTGCCTGAGTCGCCTCTATGTCGACCATCCCAAGTTCAAGGGCCTGCTGAAGGAGAAAAAACGGGCCTTGGACAACGCCAATATCCGGGCGCTGTTGCGTGAGAAATGCGGAGCGCCGACCTTGCGCATCGTCGAACAGGTCGGGGCCGAGATTATGCCGCCAGACGTTTGCAAAAGTCTCGGCATCGATACCAGCGCGATCGGCATGGTCTGCCATATCCTGGGCTATGGTTTTCGCGACGCGCCGTTGATCTATCAACTGCTATTCGTGCCGCCGGGTGCGCGGCGCTTGGAGATCCAACCGCGCCTGCCGCGGGCCTGAAGGGAGGACCCGATGCTCCATTCCCAGTATTTGCCCCATGAGATGGGCTCGGCAACGGTGTCGCCGACCGGTCGTTTCGAGGCCGGCTCCTTCCAGGAATTCACGGTGACCTATACGGCCGGGCGCTTCGGCATCGACGACACCGGCTCGATCAAGGTCGTGCACCGTTTCGCGTCCGACATGGGGCGCCCCCAGTTCGACGATCCGGCGGCGCCCAATTTCATTTCCGTCGAGGCCTCGAACGGCGCCGTGTTGCTCGCCGAATACGACGGTAAGAGCAACATCCGGCCCTGGGACAAGACGCTCTATATAAAAGTCGTACGCGGGTTCCTAAGGGAAGGGGACCAGATCATCATCCGTTTCGGCGACCGCCGCCAAGGTTCGCCCGGCATCCGCATTCAGACCTTCGCCGAAGAGACTTTCGAGTTCCGCGTGATCGTCGATGCCATCGCCACCTACAATTATGTCGAATTGCCGGAGCAGCCACACATCGCCATCGTCCCCGGCCCGCCGGTGCTGTGGAAGGCGATCCTGCCGACCATGCGCCGCGAGGGCGAGACGTTCCGCCTTGCCATGAAGGGCGAGGACAAATGGGGCAATCCCTCGGACCAGTGCGATGCCACGTTCACGCTGCGCGCCAGTCTGCCGGTTGAAGGTTTGCCGGAAAGCATCACCTTCACGCCGGGGGTATTCGCTCAGGTGATCGAGGATTTGCGCGTCAGCGGTAGCGGCGACCTGGTCATCCAGATGATCGACGGCGAAGGCGCGATAGTGGCGCGGTCCAATCCGCTACGCATCGTCGAGGCGGCTGAACTGCTGCCTTACTGGAGCGACCTGCACGGCCAGTCAGAGGAGACCATCGGCACCAACTCGGCCCGCGACTTCTTCACCTTCGCCCGCGACCGCGCCTTCCTCGACGCCTGTTCGCATCAGGGCAACGATTTCCAGATCACGTCTGATTTTTGGGTCCACCTCAACGAGCTTACTGCCGAGTTCGACGAGCCCGGGCGCTTCGTTGTCTTCCCCGGCTACGAGTGGTCCGGCAACACCGGCCTCGGCGGCGACCGCAACGTGCTCTACCGCCACGAGGGCCGACAGATCCACCGTTCGTCCCACGCCCTTGTCGACGACCTGTCCGACGCCCATACGGACGCCCATTCGGCGGCGGAGCTTTTCGAGGCGCTGAAGGACGAGGACTGCGTCGTCTTCGCCCACATTGGCGGGCGCTACGCCGACATCAAGATGGCCCATGACGTCCGCCTCGAAAGGGCTGTCGAGGTCCACTCGGCCTGGGGCACCTTCGAATGGCTGATCGAGGACGCCTTCGAACAGGGCTACCGGGTCGGCATCGTATCCAATTCGGACGGCCACAAGGGCCGCCCCGGCGCCTCGCACCCCGGTGCCACCAGCTTCGGCTCCTACGGCGGACTGACCTGCATGCTGACCCGGTCACACGACCGAGACGGTCTGATCGAAGCGCTTCGCAAACGCCACCACTATGGCACCACCGGCTGCCGCACCGTGCTCGACACTCGCATCCGCTTCGATGGCGAAGCTATGTTGTTCGACGGAGACCCCAACCTGGGTCCGGCGGAATCGCATCCGGTAACCGAGGCCATGATGGGTGACATCCTGAGCTTCAACGGCGACGAGATAGAATTCACCATCGATTGCCACGCCACGGCGCCCATCGAACGTATCGACATCCGCAACGGTTTGGAGACCATCGAGACCTTGCGCCCCTATACCGAGGCTGATCTCGGCCGGCGCATCCGCGTTATCTGGGAGGGCTCCGAGTATAGGGGCCGCGGGCGCGAAACCTACTGGGACGGCTGGGCCGAGCTTACCGGAAACGCGTTTGAAGGCGTACGGCCCATCAACCGCTACAACCAGGACAAACGGTGCGGGCCAGTCTCGAAATCGCGGTTGGAATGGAATGCCCTGACCACCGGCGGCTTCGGCGGCTTCGACGCTTGGCTCGAAGATAGCGGGGCGGGGACCCTCCGGATCGATACCAACCTGGTGAAGACGGAGATCGCCGTCGCCGACATCGGCTTTCACGATACGCGCTTCGAGGCCGGCGGCATCAACCGAGGCATCCGCGTTTTTCGCATGCCCGACGACAACCCGCACCGGGCCGTGACCGTGAAACGGGGGTTGCCGGTAAAACCCGAAGGCGACAACGCCTATTACGTGCGCATCACACAGGGCGACGGCCATTTCGTCTGGTCGAGCCCGATCTACGTGTTCCGGGATGGAGGCACCTGAAATGGCCCGCGGCATCGATCATCTGGTCATCGCCGTCAACGATCTCGATGAAGGGGCAGCCTTCTATAAGCGTTTGGGGTTCACCCTGACGCCCCAGGCCCAGCACCCCTTCGGCACCGGAAACCGTCTGGCGCAGCTTGGCAACGGGTTTCTCGAATTGTTGTCGGTGACAACGCCGGAAGACATCGTCGACGTCGGCGAGGACGGTTTTAATTTCGGCGCTTACAACCGGGATTTCCTGGCCCACCGGCAGGGCATTTCGATGATCGCCCTCGAAAGCACCGATTGGCAGGCCGACCGCCGGGCCTTCGAAAAGAGAAAGTTGAAGCCCCATGCGCCCTTCGCCTTTGAACGCCAGGCCCAACGGCCGAATGGCACCGAGATCACCGTCGGTTTCGACCTTACCTTCGTCACCCATCCCGACATGCCGGAGGCACCGTTTTTCACCTGCTGTCACCGCCACGAACGCGACGTGTTTTACAAACCAGAATACCAGGTCCATGAAAACGGCGCGCGCTCACTGATCTCGGCCATCGTTCTGGCTCCCGACCCCGTTAAAACTCGCAAGTTCATCGAGGACCTCGGCTGCGACGAGGAGCAATTGCCGGTCAATACGCCCGAGGGGTTCGAGGAGCTCTTTCCCGAAGTGACCCAGCCGCCGGAGGACCGCGGTACGCTGTTCGTTGGCTATTGGATCGGCGTCGACAATCTGGACCGGTTGCGCAATTTGCTCGAGGCGCGCGACATACCCTTCACCGACTTCCCGGGTTGCCTGGAGGTCGCCCCCGAGCACGCCTTCGGTACGCTTATCTGTTTCGCCGAGTCGGAGCGCTGAGGAGTAGCGGATGGACGAAACCCTGACGGTCAGCGTCTGGCGCGGCCGCGAGGAGGGCACGTTCGAAACCTACGCGGTGCCAAAGCGCGAAAGCCAGACGGTGCTCGATGTCGTCACCTATATCCAGCGCCAGCTCGATCCGTCGCTGAGCTACCGTTTCGCCTGCCGCGTCGGCGTTTGCGGGTCCTGCGCCATGCTGGTCAACGGCCGGCCGCGCTGGACCTGCCGAACCCATGTCTCCAAGGTGGACGGCGACGGCACCCTGACCGTCGAGCCGCTAAGGAACCTCACGGTGGTCAAGGACCTGGCCGTCGAAATGACCGACTTCTTCGACAAGTGGGCGAAAGCCGAAGGCGCCTTCCACCCGACCGTCGATCGTCACGCCGAATTCGCCCCGATCTCGCCTGACGATCCGAAACGTCGTGAGGCCAGTGCCGGCATCGAATGCATCGGCTGCGGTGTCTGTTATTCGGGCTGTGACGTCGTCGCCTGGAACAAGGATTATCTGGGGCCGGCGGCCCTCAACCGGGCCTGGACACTGGTCAACGATGATCGCGACGGGGCACCCCTCGACCGCCTCAGGGCGATCGCCGGAGACGGCGGTTGCCTGGCCTGCCACTCTCAACAAGGTTGCCGAGAGTACTGCCCCAAGCACCTCAATCCGACGGCGGCCATCGCCGGCCTCAAGCGAGCCGTCTCTCGGGCCGCCTTGAAAGGAGAAATCTGATGTCCGTGCGCGCGGAAACCAGGTTGTGGCTGGCGCAACGGGGGGCAGGCGCCATTCTCGGACTCTGCGTCATCGTCCATCTAGCGACCATGGTCGTCGCGGTCCAGGGCGGCTTGACGGCGGCCGAGATCAGCGCCCGCGTCACTTCGAGCGGTTTCTGGTTCGCCTTCTATACGGTCTTCGTCCTTGCCGCCGCCGTTCACGCCCCGATCGGATTGCGCACCGTGCTCGGCGAAATGACGGCTCTCTCCAAATCCCGGGTCGACTTACTGGCCTTTTTGTTTGCGGCCTTCCTTGTGGTTGCCGGACTGCGGGTCGTCTTCGGGTTTTTCTCTCTCGGGGGCGCAGCATGACCGCGCATCGCAATCAAGCCCACTACTGGGCCTTCGTCCTGCACCGAGTCTCCGGGATCGCGCTGGCCGCCTTCCTGCCCGTGCATTTCTACGTATTGGCCCTCGCTTTCGAGAACCCGACCGCCCTCGACGCATTGCTGACCTGGACGGAGAATCCGCTCTTGAAATTGGCCGAGGGCGGGCTCGTTGTCCTGCTGGCGGCCCATCTCACCGGCGGCGCAAGGCTGCTGGTCATCGAGTTCCTGCCCTGGCACGACTGGCAAAAGACGGCTGCGGCGCTTGCCGGAGGCGCCAGCCTTGTCATCGGATTGGTGTTCCTGCTCAATGCCTATTGAATGGACGATCATCCCTTTGGGCGCCTTCCTGGCCGCCTTTGTCGTCGGCGCCGCCGGCTTCGGCGACGCCCTTGTTGCCGCCGCCGTCTGGCTCCATTTTCTGGCACCGGCGGAGGCCGCGCCCCTAATCGTGCTGACCGGCCTGACCATTCACGTGATCGCTATCGTACGGCTTCATAAGGACCTGGAGTTCACCCATCTGGCCCCGTTCATCGGCCTCGGTATCTTGGGTGTCCCTATTGGCACCTGGCTCCTCGCCCATATCGAGGCTGGGCCGTTCCGCTTCGCTGTCGGGGGGCTGCTGGTCGTCTACGGGGTTGGTCTGTTGGCCATGCGCCATCCGCCGGTGCTCAAGGCCGGTGGCAAGCTGCTCGACGCCTTTGTCGGCGGTATTGGCGGCGTCCTCGGCGGGCTCGCCGGCATGTCGGGCGCCGTGCCGGCCGTCTGGTGCGGTCTCCGCGGTTGGCCGAAGGGCCAGGCGCGCGGCGTTAGCCAACCCTACATCCTGGTCATGCACGTCTTTTCCCTTCTCGCCATGTGGTGGGCTGGGTTGGCGACGGTAGAGACGGGCATGCGGTTCCTGTGGGGCCTGCCGGCCATTCTCGTCGGTATCGGCGCCGGTATCGCCCTTTACCGGCGCCTCAACGAACAACTCTTTCGCAAACTGGTCCTGGCCATGCTGGCGGCTTCCGGGCTGACTCTGGTCATTTGAGGAGAGGCTCATGGACATTGAACTCGACGCCATCGAGGAGACCGCCAAGACGCTTTATATCCGGGCCCTGAAAATGCTGCCCGACGACATCAAGGAGGGGTTCGAGCGTTTGGACGCGAGTGAGACGGACGGGACGGCCAAGAACATCCTTGCCACCATGATCGAGAACATCGACGTCGCCGAGGCGACCGACAACCTGCTCTGCCAGGACACCGGCATCCCCATCTACAACGTCACCATCGGCCGGAATATCACCGTCGACGGCCACGAACTGAAGCAGGCGCTGCGGCGCGGCTGCGAGCGGGCGACCCGGGAATATCCCCTGCGCTCGTCGGTGGTCCATCCGGTGACCCGAGAGAACCAACACACCTCCTGCGGCATCCGGGTGCCGGTCATCAACATCGATTTCTCGCCCGATGACGAGGTGCTTGAGATCGAGATGATTCCCAAGGGTTCGGGCTCCGAAAACGGGTCGTTTCTGAAGATGTGCATCCCGGCCGACGGCGTCGCCGGCATCAAGACTTTCGTCGTCGACAAGGTTATCGAGGCCGGCGGCAAGGTCTGCCCGCCGACCATCGTCGGCGTCGGCGTCGGCGGCACATCGGATCTGTGCGCGCATCTCGCCAAGATCGCCGCCGCCCGCGGCCTCGGGACGACGTGTGCTGATCCGGAAGGCGCCAAGCTGGAGACCGAACTGTCCGATGCCGTCAATACGCTCGGCATCGGGCCGCAGGGCCTGGGCGGGGATTCGACCGCCTTCGCCGTCCACGTAGAGACGGCGGCGACCCACATCACCATGAACCCGGTCGCCGTCAACATCATGTGCCACTCGGCGAGACGCGCCCGGGCCACCTTCACGCCCGATGGCATCGCCTTCGGGTTCTAGGAGAGGCGCCATGGCTCACTACGACATTCCCATGCCTTGTGACGAGGAAACGGTGCGAGGGCTCCGCATCGGCGATACGGTGACCCTGCAAGACTGGTTGTTCGGCATCCGCGACGCGACCCAGATCCACATGTTCGATCACGGCCGCAAGACCCGCCTCGATCTCGCCGGCCACGCTGTCATCCATACGGCACCCAACGTCAAACAGGTGCCGAAATCCAACTCATGCCCGGCCGGCTATCAGTCGGTCTGCATCGGCACCACGACGAGCGCCCGCATGGAGCGTTTCACGCGGCCGCTGATGGCCGAGTACGGGGTGCGCATGATCATCGGCAAGGGCGGGCTTTTGGAGGAGAGTGCCCAGACCTTCCAGGATTTGGGCGGCGTCTACCTCGCCATCATCGGCGGCACGGCGGCCCTGGAGACGACCTGGATTCGGCGCATCGTCGACGTCGACCTCGACGACCTCAATCCGGAGAGCCTGTGGCAGTTCGAGATCGCCGACTTTGGCCCGCTCCTGGTTGGCATGGACAGCCGCGGCGCCAGCCTGTTCCAAACCGTGCGCGAGACGGCCGCCGACCGGCGCGCCGCGGCGTTGGCCAAGATGGGGGTCGGGGCCTGATGCCCGAAATCGAACACCTGAGAACCGATGTTCTGATCCTGGGCGCCGGCGGCGCCGGGCTGTTCGCGGCACTCCACGTTCTGCAGGGCGCCCCTGATCTCGACGTCACCGTCGCTGTTAAGGGGCTCCTGGGCAAATGCGGCTGCACCCGCATGGTGCAAGGCGGCTACAACGTTGCGCTGGCTCCGGGCGATTCGGTGGAGCGCCATTTCATGGACACCATCGAAGGCGGCAAGTGGCTCAACGACCAGGACCTGGCCTGGACCCTGGTTAGCGAGGCGCAGGTGCGCATACGCGAATTGGAGAACGAGCTCGGGTGTTATTTCGACCGCAACCCGGACGGCTCCATCCATCAGAAAGCTTTCGCCGGACAGACCTTCGACCGCACCGTGCACAAGGGCGATCTCACCGGCATCGAGATTATCAACCGGTTATCGGAACAGGTGTGGAAGCGCGGCGTCAAGCGTCTCGAGGACCATCGCGCCGTCGAGTTGATCAAATGCCAGGACGGCCACGCCATTGCCGGCGTCCTGATGATCGACATGCGGACCGGCGGCTTCCGCCTCGTCGAGGCCCGCGCCGTCCTCGTCACCACCGGCGGCGGGCCGACCATGTACCGCTACCATACGCCTTCAGGCGACAAGAGTTGCGACGGGCTCGCCATGCTGCTGCGCGCCGGCATCGCGCTCCGCGACATGGAGATGGTGCAGTTCCACCCGACCGGTCTCGTCGCCGGACCGGAAACGCGGATCACCGGAACCATCATCGAGGAGGGGCTGCGCGGCTTCGGTGGTCACCTATTGGGCGGCGACGAGGAACGCTTCATGGAGCGCTACGATCCGCGCGGCGAGCGCGCCACGCGCGACATCGTCAGCCGCGCCATGTTCGAGGAGATGCGCTCGGGCAACGTCGGACCCAACGGCGGTCTCTACATCACCATGCGCCATCTCGATCCCAAGGACGTCAGGCGCCTGTTTAAGGGCATGGTCGAGCGATGCGCCGACTGCGGCTTCGATCTCGTTTCCGGGCTCGTCGAGGTGGTGCCGACGGCGCATTACATGATGGGTGGCGCCGAATTCGGGGTTGATTGCCGGACCAGCCTCGACGGCCTTTTCGCGGCGGGCGAGGACACCGGCGGTGTGCACGGCGCCAATCGGCTGGGTGGTAACGGTGTCGCCAACTCGACCGTGTTCGGCGGTCTCGCCGGCGACAGCATCGCCAGATGGGTGCGCAAGGCCGGTGCCTTCCGCGATGCCGACAGACAAGCCATTGCCGCCGCCGTCGAGCGCTGCTGTCGGCCCTTCGAACCGCCGGCCGGCGGCCTTGAGGACATCCGCGAGGGACTGGCGGAAGTGATGTGGGAGGACGCCGGCATAATCCGCGACGCCGACAGCCTGAGACGCGCAGAGGCAGCGCTCGACGGTCTCCACAAGGCCTTGAACGGCATCGGTGTCGCCTCCGGGCCCCTGCCTTACCACATGGCTTGGCACGACTGGCTCAACCTCAATAACCTCATCCTGGTCAGCCGCACCATCGTCGCCGCGGCCGAGGTTCGCAACGATTCCCGCGGCGCCCACTACCGCGCCGATTTTCCGAAGACCGAGGGCCTGGAAACCTCCTGGTTTACCCGGGTGCGCCTGGAAAAGGGCCAGCTCGCCGTCAACCGTGAGCCGGTCGATTTCACCCGGGTGCGGCCGGGGGAATCGCTCGTCTAAATCGAACTGATAACCCGTCTCGACCGGCGATCATTAGGCAAAGGGCCAATACCGATACTATGCGTGAAACCGGTAGTCGGCGAAAAACGCCCATGAACAATTGGTCCGTCAATACTGTTGCCGGTCGCACCGGTTCCCAGTTTCCCTTCCCAAGCTGCCCACAACCGTGTTAGCTGGCGGGTATCGGCAGAGTACGCGGCAAGAGGAACCATGGTTGACACGGAAAGCAGGATCGCCGCCTCGGTCGATTTCGAGGCGGACGGCAAACAACACGGGCAGCTGATCGTGCCTCATTCCCGCGACTCCTCGGCCTGGGGGGCGCTCATGGTTCCGATCACCGTCATCAAGAACGGCCCTGGCCCGACGGCGTTGCTGACTGGTGCCAATCACGGCGACGAATACGAAGGTCCGATCGCACTCGTCAAGTTGCGCCGCGACCTCGAACCGGGCCGGGTTTCCGGGCGCGTCATCATGATCCCGGCGCTGAACTACCCGGCCTTTCGGGCCGCCCGGCGCACTTCGCCGATCGACGGCGGCAACATGAACCGGGCCTTCCCGGGCCGCGCCGACGGTTCGATCACCGAGATGATCGCCCATTACGTGGACAGCGTCCTGGTGCCCATGGCGGATATTGCCGTCGACATTCACTCCGGCGGCAAGACCCTGAATTTCCTCCCCAGCGCCATCATCCACCGTCTCGAAGACGGCGATCTCATGGAACGGACGCAAGCGGCGCTGCAAGCCTTCGGGGCGCCCGTCGGCCTCGTCCTCGAGGAGCTGGACGCCGCCGGCATGCTGGACACGGCCGTCGAGACGCGTGGCAAGGTGTTCGTGTCGACGGAACTGGGCGGCGGCGGCACAGCGATCCCGGAGACGGTTTCCATCGCCGAGACCGGGCTCCGCAACATCCTCAAACATGCGGGCATCCTGGAGGGAAACCCCGAATATCCGAGAGGACTGACCCGGATGATGCATACGCCGGGCCGGGCCTACGTCATCGCCAGCGACGATGGATTATTGGAGATGACCCGATCGCCGGGAGACGCGGTTTCCGTCGGCGATACCGTCGGCGTCATCCACTACGTCGAGCATCCGGAACGCGATCCGATGGTTCACCGCGCGGAAAAAGGCGGCGTTCTCATCGCCCGCCATCACCCCGGTCTGGTCCAGCGCGGCGACTGCCTGGCTTTGATCGGCGAGGACCTGTCCGCCTAGCCAATCTCGACCTTGCGGGCCACTGCCCATTTGGTTCCCAGGTCCTTGAGTTCCGCTTCGCCCAGCGCGTCGCCAGCGAGCGGAAAGAGAATGGCCTCCTCCTTTTGGAAATGGGCGCGGGTGAGGGCAACCAGGTCGCGCAGCACGGTCTTGACGTATTCGATGTCCTCGGAATCGCGCATTTCGCTGACGTAGCGGTCCAGTTCCTCGTGTTCGGCCCGCATCACGGCGAGCGGCCCGGCATCACCGATATGCGGTTCAAGGGCCGGGAAAAACACCGTCTCCTCGATGTCCGCGTGCGTCGCCAGCGCGTTGTCGAGAACGGCGGCGGCGGTGCGCAGTTCCGTCAAGTCGTGGCTTTCCGATCGCAAACGCTCGACCGTTTCCAGGACATTGCGGATGAGGCCGTGTTCGCCACGGAGGGCATCGGTTATCTTCATGCGTTTTATCCCCTCGGTCGGATAGGCAACGGCCCGGAACGGCGTCCGGGCCGAAAGCGGCGGACAATTGAGGCGGTTCGCGTCAGGCTGCGTCTTCTCCGTGCAGCAGGTCGCGCTGGGAGACGACGCCGAGCACTTTGCCGTTGGCGTCGACCACCGGCATGTGGCGGAAGTTGCCATCGACCATGCGTCGCTCGGCATCCTCCGGCGAGTCATCGGGCGACAGCGTTGCCAGGTTCTCGGTCATCACCTCCGAGAGTTGGGTATGATCCGGGTTGCGGCGTGTGGCGACGAAGATCCTCAGCGCATCACGTTCCGTGAAGATGCCTTTCAGGGTATCGCCGTCCATGACCAGGACCGAACCGACGCTGTGATCGATCATGTAGCGGGCCGCTTCGCGGATGGTGCTTTCGCCTGGGAGGCGGGCAATGACTTGTTCCTGGATGACGTCGGGAATGATCGTTCGTCCCATGGTATTCCTCTCTAATCGCCCATTTTGGTTTGGTTCCTCCCTAAACCGACTATCGCCGGTTTCATCGGGAGAAACAAGCAGCGCACGGGGCCTCAAGGAATGCGAACGTCCCGAATTCTATTGGCTGGGCGGCTGGACGGCGACCCGCAACTCTCAGTGCCGTTTGCCGCCCGGTTGGTTGATTCGCGGTTGTCATTTCTTTTCTCTCAATGGCAGACTTGCTTGGTTCCGGTACGCACCGACGCAAGGCCAGCCACAATGATCCGACTAGAAGCCGCATTGCTCGAGACCTGTACGACTGACCGGCCGTTTGCCGATAGCCGGCCATTGCGAATGCAGATGATCGACGCCGAACCACCTGGTCGAGGTGAAGTGCTGGTTCGGATAAGGGCGGTCAGCCTCTGTCGATCCGATTTGTCGGTTATCACGGGGGTCAGGGCATGGCCAATGCCGATCGTGCCGGGCCACGAGGCCAGCGGTATAATCGAAGAGGTTGGTTCGCCTGAGTCGTCCTTTGCACCTGGCGATCAAGTGGTTCTCGTTTATCAGCCGCAATGCGGAACATGTCCGTGCTGTATAGCCGGGGACGGGCACCTGTGCATGCCGGGCCTGGCGGCAAACCGGAGCGGCGCGCTTCTCACCGGCGGTCCGCGCCTGTCATTCAATGGAGCCAGAATCCATCATCACATGGGGCTATCCGCTTTCGCCGAGTTGGCGGTGGTATCGGAGCAATCGCTGGTCAGGGTCGACAAGGAATTGCCGGCGGAAATCGCCGCGCTTTTCGGTTGCGCCGCCATGTGCGGCGCCGGGAGCGTCATCAACACCGGCGGTGTGCGCGCTGGCGAAACCGTGGCCATCGCCGGCATCGGCGGGGTTGGATCCAGCGCCATACTAGGAGCTGTTCTCGCTGGCGCGCGGCGGATTATTGCCATCGATCCTGACCCGCAGAAAAGAAAGCTGGCCAGGGAACTCGGCGCGACCGATGTCGTCGACGCGGGCGCCGAGGCGGCAGCCGAGATCGTCGAGCTGACGGATGGTGGTGTCGATTGCGCGCTCGAGTCGGCGGGTGTGCTGGAGGCGTTCGAAACCGCCTACGCTTCCGCAAAACGCGGCGGCCGTGTCGTTACGGTCGGCCTCGTCAGTCCGAAGACGCCGTTCGCGCTGGATGTCGCGGCTCAGGTCACCAGCGCGAAGGCGCTCCACGGCAGTTACATGGGCAGCTGCAATCCGCAGCTGGATATCCCGAAATTCGTCGGCCTCTATAAATCGGGCAAGTTCCCGGTAGACAAGCTCATAACCAAGCGTCTGGCGCTTTCGGACATCAATGTCGCCCTCGACAATATGGCGGACAGCCGAGAACTTCGACAAGTCCTCACGCCCCAGGGGTAACGGACATAGTGCCTCGATAGTCTCCAGCCGAACCCGATTTACGGATCAACGCGATCGACCCGAACGGATCGTCGGGCGCTAATTTCCCTTGATTGCAGCGGTCTCGGGGAACACCCTTAGCGGAGCATCTATGGCACGATCGAATCCGGAGGATACGGCCCATACTCGAGCGCATCCAAAACGACGTGACGGTCGCCATCGGCGGGTTCGGTGCCATCGGGCGCGCCGTCGCCGGCCATCTCGATGCCGGTATCCCTGGTCTTCGTCTGGTTGCCGTTTCGGCCCAGGATCAGGAACGGGCGCGACGACGGGCCGCCGAACTTAAGACGGTCGTCGATGTGGTGCCCTTGGCTGATCTGGCCGACGCGGCCGAAGTCGTCATCGAATGCGCTCCGGCCGCCGTCTTTGCGGAAGTCGCAGAACCGGCTGTCGAGGCCGGCGGTACCCTGGTGACGCTGAGCGTCGGCGCCCTTGTCGACCACGCCCACCTGATCGACCGTGCGGCCGAGACCGGGGCCCGGATCATCGTGCCCTCGGGGGCACTTCTCGGCCTCGACGCCGTGCGGGCAGCGGCCCAGGGCGACATTCAATCGGTCAGGATGGTGACGCGGAAACCGCCCGGTGGATTGGCCGGGACGCCCTTGGTGGTCGAACGTGGCATCGATCTCGATCGCTTGCAGGCGCCACTGCGCCTCTTCGAGGGCAACGCCCGCGACGCCGTCAAGGGGTTCCCGGCCAACGTCAACGTCGCCGCGGCGCTTGGGCTTGCCGGCCTGGGGCCGCAAGCGACGCAACTGGAAATCTGGGCCGATCCAACGGTCGACCGCAACATCCATCACATCGAGGTTGTTGCCGACAGCGCGCGGTTCGAGATGACCATCGAAAACGTGCCCAGCGACAACAACCCGAGGACCGGACGTATCGTGGCGCTCAGCGTCGTTGCGACGCTCAGGGCCATGACAGCGCCATTGCGCATCGGCGCCTGAAGGGCCAATTCCGGCGAAGAACGCAGCCACTTTTGACGAAATTGAAACATCCGATCGAAACCGGCGAACTGAGGGACAAGTTCGTCAATAGCCACGCCTCGACTTATACCGCCATGGAATCGCGCATCCCACGCATCCCGGTCAGCCTCCGAAATATCTCGGCCTACGTCCGGCAGTCATCGATCAACACCTGACCCGTTCATTGGCGGGGTCGAAAATCGGCTCGGAGACGACCGTCGCACTGTATCTCGAACCCAGGATTCCGATTTCGAGCTCGGTGCCGAGTTCCGCCTCGGCGGTATCGATGAAACCCATGGCGATGTTCTTACCGACCCGATGACCGAAACCGCCCGACGTTACGGTACCGACGAGGTCGTCAACGGCGTAAATGGGATCGCCTGCATGGGCGGGGGCAAGTTCGCTTTCGACGATCATCGGCACGAACCGGCGCCGGCGGCTTTCCGTCGCCTGCGCGACTAGGGCTGCCTTTCCTGGAAAATCACGCTTGTCCAGATTGACGAACCGATCGAGCGACGATTCGAAGGGGTCGTATTCGCTGATCAAGTCCGCTTTCCAATGACGGTAACACTTTTCCAGGCGCATTGATTCCGTTGCATAAAGGCCGAAAGGCCTGAGACCGAACTCGGCACCCGCTTCCTCAAGGACCTGATGGGCGACGTAGAGCTGTTCGTTGGGCACATGCAGCTCCCAACCCAACTCGCCGGAAAAGCTGACCCGCATGGCCATCACCTTGGCATGGCCGATGAATACCGGTTTCGCCGTCAGCCATTTGAACCTGTCGTTCGACCAGTCGGTGCGCGGCGACACTTTGGTCAAGAGGTCGCGGGACCGCGGGCCGGCAACGACCAGGATGGTGTCCGTATGGGTCCGGTTGTTGAGATCGACACCGTCGGCCGGCAGATGATCGTTCAGCAAGTCCCAATCGTGGGCTTCCGACGCCGCCGCCGAGCCGTACCAGAACTGGTCGTCGGCCAGTTTGGCGATGGTCGCCTCGCTCAACACGTGGCCCCTATCCGTCAGAGAATAGGTCAGGGCGATGCGCCCGACGGTCTTCGGGATCGAACTGCAGGTGAGGCCGTCGAGCCACTCCGCCGCCTTCGGCCCCCGGATCTCGAAGCGGTTGAAACCCGAAACCTCCATCAAGCCGACGCGCTCGTGAACCGCCTTCACTTCCTCGGCGATGACCGCCTCCGTCGGCCGGAAACGGAAACTGTGTTCGTCGATGAAATCCGGGGTCGGTTTGAAAAACAACGCCCGTTCCCAACCGGCGACAACGCCGAATTCGGCACCGTGGTCCTCAAGAACGGCATAAAGGGGTGTCGTTTTGGCCAGACGGCCGGCCGGGCGGAACTCATGGGGCATTTGGAAGCGGAATTCGTTGCGGTAATCCTCGATGGCTTTGAGCGCCGTGAATTCCGTGTTGGCGTAGCGCGTGAAACGGCGCGGGTCCAGGCACCAGCTGTCCCATTCGCTTTCGCCGTGAACCATGATTTCGGCCAGGATCTTGCCGTGACCGCCGCCTTCGCCGATGCCGGCGCGAAGGCCAATGATGCAAAACGCATTGCGCTTGCCCGGCACGCGTCCGACCAGGGGAAGGCCGTCAGCCGTGTAGGTAATGGGACCGTTGATGATGGAATGGATGCCGGTCTCCATCAGACACGGCATCCGTTCGAAAACGCGTTCCATGTTGTCGAGGCAGCGGTCCAGGTCATCGGGACAAAGGGCGTTGGTGAAGCTGGGGTCGATCCCGTCCATGCCCCAAGTCTTGCAGTCCTGTTCGTAAATACCGACGAGTAACCCGAATTTCTCCTGGCGCGAATAGAAATCGTCGAGCGGGTCGCGGATCAAGGGCACCCGGCGGCCCAGGGCTTCGAGCTCGGGGATCGGCTCGGTCAGGAAATACTGGTGCTCCATGGATACGACCGGATGTTCGACGCCCATCATCGCAGCCACTTCGTTGACCCGATAGCCGCCGGCGTTGACCACCATCTCGCAAGTGATGTCGCCCTTCGTCGTATGGACCGTCCATTCGCCGCCCGGTGCCTGGGTCAAGCCGACGACCGGCGTGTGCCGGTAGATCTCGGCGCCGGCCTTGCGGGCGCGCCGGGCCAGGGCCTGGGTCAGTTGCGCCGGATCGATGTCGCCGTCGAGCGGGTCCCACAGGGCTCCCAGGAGCTCGTGGGTTTCGATCAGCGGGTGGCGGCGTTTGCATTCGTCGGCATCGATCAGTTCGAAATCGACGCCCATGCCCTTGGCCATGCCGATGAAGTGCTGGTAGCCGTCGACATGGTCCTGGCTGGTGGCGAACCGCAGTCCACCGGTGGCATGGTGGTAGTTGATGGGATAGTCGGGATCGTCGGCCATCTCCTTGTAGAGGCGGATCGAATGGCTCTTCAGGCCGACCATCGTCTGTACGGCGCCGAAGTTGGTGACCTGGGCCGCCGAATGCCAGGTCGTGCCCGACGTCAATTCGTCGCGTTCGACCAACACGACATCGCTCCAGCCCGCCTCGGTCAGGTGATAGAGGGCGCTGCATCCTCCGATGCCACCGCCGATGATGACGACACGAGCCTGCGTCTTCACGACTTGGTTCCCTCCCAGATATTTGATCGTCGTATCGCCGACGCCGGATTATTGGCGACAGACTTTAACCCGCACCGGACGCAGTCGGCTCGACCCGGTAACCGAACTCGGCCGCACCCTCTTGGAGCCAATGCCAGAAATCCCCCGCGAAACTGCGCGCCACGAAAACGTCGAAGACATGGGGCTCGACGCAGTGGATAACAACCGTGAATGGGCCGATCAGGGTGCCGGCGCACATGCCGGGCAGGAAATGATCCGGATGCAGGTCGACCGGGCAGCCTTTGGCCAGCAGGTCGCGGCTCCTAGCGCCGGCGACGCGGATGACCGTGCGCCCAGAGGACACCGGCGTAATGGCCACCGTGCCCTGCCCCAGCCCGAGACGCAGGCGTTCCTCGAGGAGACCCCCCGCATGGCGGGCCGAGACGGCAAGCCAGCGGTCGGGCGCCAGCCACAGGACGGCGGAGCCCTGGCCGTCTTCCGACGCCGTGCCGGGCTCGGTCGGCAGCGCGCAGCCGGTCTCCGTCTTCACCCCGTGGGCAAAGGCGCCGTCGGAGGCATCGCCGGCCAGATGCACGAGGGCCAGGCCGCGCCGTTCGGTCAAAAAGACGCCGGGATGGCCACCCGTGTCGGCCCCGTAGGTGCCGGGTTGGTAGTGGGCGGCCAACGCCGATCGGGTGTTGGCATCAGGCACGGAGGCGCTCCCCCTTAGGGTCGATGAAACAGGGCTCGGTGACGAACACCGCCACCGTCTCGCCGGTCACCGGTGAATGGGCATGGAGGGTCTCGCCATGGCGCTCGCGGCCGTCCCGGAGCAGGCCCAGGGCGATCGGATGGCCGAGATTGGGACTGTAGGCGTTTGACGTGACCTCGCCCAGCATGTCGACGGGCGGTGCTGTTGCCGGGTCGAGGACCAGCTGGGCGCCGCGCGGTACTTTGGTCTTATGGTCGACGGGAATGAGGCCGACCAACTGATTGCGTCCGATCGCCTGGAGCGCCGGGCGGTCGCGGCCGCGCCGGCCGATGAAGTCTTTTGTCTTTGAGAGCATGCCGCCGAAGCCCAGATCCCCGGGGCTGGCGCGGCCGTTCAGTTCGCCGCCGACGATGTGGCCCTTTTCCATGCGCAGGATGTTCATGGCCTCGGTCCCATAAGGCACGATGGCGAATTCCTGGCCCGCCTCCAGGACCCGCTCCCAGACGTCGAGACCATAGTCGGCCGGCACGTTGATCTCGTAGGCCAGTTCACCTGAGAAGCTGACGCGGAAGAGCCGCCCCGGCACCTCGGCGATGGTGCCCTCGCGGAAGGCCATGAACGGGCAGGCTTCGTTGGAGACGTCGATGTCGTCGGTCAGTTTTTCGAGTACCCGGCGGCTGTGCGGACCGGCCAGGGCCATGGCCGACCATTCTTCGGTCACCGATATCAGGTGCACGTCGAGGTCCGGCCAGACGACCTGGGCCAAGTATTCCAAGTGGCGCATGACCTCGACCGCCTTCGCCGTCGTCGTCGTCATCATGTAATGGTTGTCGGCTATATGCGTGGTCGTGCCGTCGTCGAAAACGAGGCCGTCTTCCCGGAGCATCACCCCGTAGCGGACCTTGCCGACGGGCAGCTTTGCGAAGCCGTTGATGTAGACTCGGTTGAGGAACTGGGCGGCGTCGCGGCCCTTGATGTCGATCTTGCCCAGCGTCGACACGTCGACCAGGCCGACGTGCTCCCGCACCGCCTTCGCTTCCCGGTACATGGCATCGAAAATGGTCTCGCCGTCGCCCGGATAGCCCTGCGGGCGCAGCCATAGCCCGGCCGGAACGAAAGGCGCGCCCTTGGCTTCGTGCCAATCGTGAATGGCAGAACGCCGGGTCGGCGCGAAATGTTCGCCGGTCTCCTCGCCGGCGATGGTGCCCAATGTCACCGGCGTAAACGGCGGGCGGAACGTCGTCGTGCCGACGGCCGGGATCGCCTCGCCCAAGTGGCCCGCCATCAGGGCGAGGCCGATGACGTTCGACATGCGCCCCTGGTCGGTGCCCATGCCGAGCGTCGTGTAGCGCTTCAAGTGTTCGACGGACCGGTACCCTTCCCGATGGGCCAAGGCGACGCCGTCGGCGGTGACGTCGTTCTGCAGGTCGACGAAGGCTTTGCCGTGGCCGCCCGGTGCCGAGGGCACCCGCCACACGGGCAGGGTGGCCAACGGCGGTTCCTTATCGATGGTGGGAACCGCACCCGCGGTTGCGTTGTCGAAACCGGCGGCGCGGGCCGCTTCGGCGCCGGCGTTCGCACCTTCCTTGAGAACGGCATCAAGTCCGAAGCTGCCGTTGCACCCCCCGGCCGAGCGTTCGTGCTGGAACGAGGCGTCGGGGCGGAAGGCGCTCAGCGTTTCGTCGTAGCGGATCTTGCCCTTGGCTTGGCTGTGCAAGTGGACGCTCGGCGTCCAGCCGCCGGAGACGGCGACGAGGTCACAGTCGACGGTCTTCACGTCGCCGCTGACGCCGCCCGTCTCCGCGTCGTAGGCCATGACCTCGGCCGCGCGCATGGCTTCTTTGCCCTCGACGCCGACGACCACGTGACCGGCCATAAGGCCGATACCAGCCGCTTTTAGAAGGTCCCGCCGATCGGTCTCGACATCGGCGCGGGCGTCGATGACCGCCATGATCTCGATGCCAGCCGCCTCGAGGTCCAAGGCGACCTCGTAGGCGCTGTCGTTGTTGGTGAAGACCACGGCCCGCTCCCCGGCCCGGACGCCATAGCGGTTGGCGTAGGTTTGCGCGGCGGCGGCCAGCATGACGCCGGGGCGGTCGTTGTCGTCGAAGGTGAGCGGCCGCTCTATGGCGCCGGTGGCCAAGACCACTTCCTTGGCCCGCACCTGCCACAGACGTTGGCGCACCTGATATTCGGCTGGCTCGGCCCGGTGATCGGCGGCGCGTTCGGTGATCAGCAGCAAGTTGTGGTCGTAATAAGCCGTGACCGTCGAGCGTGACAACAGGGTCACCTCGGGCAGGCTTTCGAGCTCGGCGACGGTGCCCGAGATCCAGTCGGCGGCCGGCTTGCCGTCGATTGGGACGCGCCGGTTCAAAAGCGATCCACCCCAGTCGGCAGCGCTGTCGGCGACAATGACCCGGGCCCCGGCCCGCCCCGCCGATAGCGCCGCCATCAGACCGGCCGCGCCGCCGCCGGCGACGAGCACGTCGCAATGGGCATAACGGTGGTCGTAGCGGTCCGGATCCGGGGCGTCCGGCGCCCGGCCGAGGCCGGCGGCCTTGCGGATCCAGTGCTCGTAGCTGTGCCACAACTTGGCCGGCGCCATGAAGGTCTTGTAGTAGAAGCCGGCTGGGATCAGCGGCGCCAAGACATCGTTGAGGGCGCCGATGTCCTGTTTTAGGGACGGCCAGCGGTTCTGGCTTTCGGCGACGAGGCCGTCGAAGAGCTCGACCTCGGTGGCCCTGAGATCCGGTTCCGTGCGATCGCCGGTCCGCAACTGGACAAGGGCATTGGGCTCCTCGACGCCGGCGCCGAAGATGCCGCGCCGGCGGTGGTATTTGAAACTGCGCCCGACCAGCCTGACACCGTTCGCCAAGAGCGCCGAGGCCAGGGTGTCGCCGGCGAAGCCGGTGTACGCGGCACTGTCAAAGGTGAAGCGGAGTGGCTTCGAACGGTCGACCTGCCCGCCGGTCGGATTGCGGAAGGGCTGTCCGGTCATCGACCGCCTCCGTCGATGGCTTCATGGGGCGGGGTGGACCCGAGGATCTCGTGGGTGACCGTGTCGCGGCGGACTTTGAGGTAACGCCGGCAGCCGGCCGTGTGCTGCCACAGTTCGTCGTGCGGTCCCTTGGGATTGTCGCGGAGATAGATGTAGTCGGCCCAGTCGGCGTCCGTCGCCGTCTCCGGGTCGGGGCGTTTGGGCGCCGCGTCGCCCGCGTAGGTGAACTCGGTCTGGGCCCGTTCGCCGCACCAGGGGCAGGGGATCAACAACATGGCGTCCCCCTAATGGGCATTGGGCACCGGCCCGGCGCCCTTCTCGTCCAGCACTGCACCCCGCTCGAAGCGGTCGAGGGTGAAGCACGCATTGAGCTCGTGCGGTTCGTCGCGGGCCACCGTATGGGCGAAGACCCAGCCCGACCCCGGCGTCGCCTTGAAGCCGCCGTAGCACCAACCGCCGTTGAGGTAGAGGCCGTCGATGGGCGTCTTTGAGATGATTGGGCTGCCGTCCATGGTCATGTCCATGACGCCGCCCCAGCTCCGCATCAGTCTCAGCCGGCTGAAGCTCGGAAACAGGGCCAGGACCAAACTGACCACGTGGCGGATGATCGGGAAATTACCGCGCTGGGCGTAGGAATTGTAGAAATCCAGATCGCCGCCGAAAACCAGCTCGCCCTTGTCCGACTGGCTGATGTAACAATGGGCCGCACCGGAGGTGACGACGGTGTCGAGGCAGGGTTTGATGGGCTCCGAGACCATGGCCTGCAGGACGTGGCTTTCGATCGGCAGGCGCAATCCGGCCATGGCCGCCACCTGGCTCGTATGGCCAGCCACGCAGACACCGATCTTGCGGGCCCGGATCGCCCCTTTCGTCGTCTGCACGCCGCGGACCTGGCCGTTCTGCACATCGATACCGATGACCTCGCAGTTCTGGATGATGTCGACGCCGAGCCCGTCGGCGGCCCGGGCATAACCCCAGGCCACCGCATCATGCCGGGCCGTTCCGCCGCGCGGTTGCAGCAGTCCGCCCATGATCGGGAAGCGCGCGTCCCCCGAGCAATCGAGCCGGGGCACCATGGCCGCCACCTGGGCGCGGTCCAGGTATTCCGCGTCGATGCCGTTCAATCGCATGGCATTGCCGCGGCGCTGGAAGGCGTCGACCTGGCCGTCCGTGTGGGCCAGGTTGAGGACACCGCGCTGCGAGAACATGACGTTGTAGTTGAGGTCCTGGCTCAGGCCCTCCCACAGCGTCATGGATTTTTCATAGAAGAGCGCGTTACCGCACAGGAGATAATTGGAGCGCACGATGGTGGTGTTGCGCCCGGTGTTGCCGCCGCCGAGCCAGCCCTTTTCCAAGACCGCCACGTTGGTGATGCCGTGCTCCTTGGCCAGGTAATAGGCCGTCGCCAGCCCGTGCCCGCCGCCGCCGATGATGACGACGTCGTATTCCGGCTTCGGATCCGGACTGCGCCAGGCCTCGGGCCATTTTTCATTGCCACTCAGCGCGTTCCTGGCCAGACTGAAGATGGAATAGCGCGTCATGCGCCGCGTGCCCCCCGAATGGTACGGCCGACAAATGACCGCCCCAAAGTTCCAACGGGCCTTTCTAGCGCCGAACCCGAAGCGGCGCACGCCTTAAAAACGACATGAATTTTTGGCCGGGCGTCGCCTAGCGGCCGGCGGCCAGCGCCGCGTTGAACTTGGCAATGACGGAGTCGGCGACGTCCTTCGAATACATCAGGTAGCGCCTGTTGCCGGGCGGGATGTCGGTCATCTCGATGGCCGCGATGTCCTCGCCGGCGATGCCCAGACGATCGGCCAGGCTCTCGAATTGCTCGGGTGCGGCCAGGATGTAGTCGAAGCGTCGGCCCAGCAGCATGCGCACCAGGCCGCTCACGTCCTGGGTGGTGCGCACCATCGGCGGTTTATTCGCCGCGATCAGGTCATCGGCGAAGGGCCCGTAGGAATAGCCGGTCTTGGCCCCGAAACGGAGCTGCTTGTCGGCGAAGATGTCGGCCAGGGTGCGGTGTCCGAAGACGCCCCGGTTATCGGCCCGGGCAACGACCACCTGCGGGCGGTCCCGGTAGACCGGATCGCTGAACTTGGCGAATGCCTCGCGCTCCGGCTTCTTGAACCAGCCCGGCGTACAGACGGCGTCGCCGCCGCGCCGGACGCTCTCGATCTGCCCCTTGCCCGAACTATGCACCCAGGTGAACGGGATGCCGGCTTTTTTCAGGGCCTGCTCGACCGGCCCCGAGACCAGCCCGCCCTTGGTGCCGTCATTGTTGGACGTGTAATAGGGCGGCCGGTCCTGATAGAGCAGCTGCAGGGGTTCGGCGGCGGAAACGGCCCCGGCCGCGGCCGTCAGCAGCAACACAAATCCCACAGTCGAAAATCTCATACAGTGTCCGCCGTCAGAAGCTCGGGGATGATAGCGCGCCCGACGGCGGGGTCAATGCGGCGCAACCGGGCGGGTGTCAGTTTTTGTTGTGGGGCTGGGCGGCATTAGCGATAAACGGGTGGGGCATCACGGATGATAGAAATGTCGATTGATTGGACCAATCCCGAGATCGTCGACTCCGTCAGGGGAATGCTGTCGTTGGCGCTGTTGGCCTTCGGCGGCTTTTTTGCATTCCGTCCCGCCGTCGATTGGATAAAGATCCGCCTCAGTGGCCGCCAGCCGGACATTTCCTGGCAACAGTTTCTTGCCTTCGCGCTGATCACCGCGGTTCTAAGTTTCGCCCTCGACTTCTGGATGCCGGGCGATCCCAGTGTGTCGATCGAATCCTCACAGGACAACGGCCCGAAGTATTCCTTTCTATTCGACGCTATTGAATCAAAGTTAGGCCACTGGGGTCTCATCCTGTCGCTCGCGGGAAGTGCCATATTTTTATGTGGGCGATCATCTTCGGCTACGTGCTTCCCGTATTTCGGTTCGTCTTCGACGTTCTCTTCCTGGCGATCCGATGGGTGATCGCAAGACTCGGCGCCATTCCGGTCGACGGGGGGACGCCGACGGACACCCACCAGATCGGCGAGGCCAAAAAGGCCCTGTCGGGCATCTTGATCCTTGTCGCCGGTGTTCTGCCCGCCGCCGCGGTCGTTTTACGGCCGCCACGGGAAGACGGTGCCGACGCCACGCCGAAATTACACTCCGGGGAACCGGAACTGGAACTGCTGTTCGGGTTGACCAAAAACGACCTGATCCTCATGTCGGAGGTCCTGGTCTTCGGCACGGTCGTCATCGCATTTGCCTCGATGATCGTTTTGCCTGTCATTCGCCACATTCTGATGGCGATTCCCTCGCCCGGATACACGCGCCGGGAAATACACCAAACTCAAGCCGGCATCACGTTACTCTGCCTGGGTGCCGCCACGATGGCGGTCGCAATCGTCTTGATCGGATCCTTCTGACCCTCACCGCTCCCCAATCGGCACATAAGGCCCGAGGTCCGGCCCGTCGTATTTGAGCAGCGGCCGGATCAGGATGTTGTTGGCCCATTGCTCCATGATCTGCACGGTCCAGCCGGGCACGCGGCCGACGGCGAAGATGGGGACGAAGAGGTCGGCCGGGATGCCGTGCAGGTAGTAGATGACGCCGGAGTAGAAATCGACGTTGACGTTGACGCCGTGGCGGGCGTAGGGCGCCATGGCCTCGACCACGGCGGCCAGGATCTCGTACCACTTGGGCTCGCCCATCTCGACCGACAGCTTTTTGACGCCGTCGCGCATATGCCGGGCCCGCGGGTCCTCGGCCTTGTAGACACGATGGCCGAAGCCGGTCACCGGCTCGCGGTTCTTGCGTTTGGATTTCACATAGTCCGCCGCCTTCTCCGCCTCGCCGATCTCCTGGGCCATGCGCATGACGTCCTCGGCGGCCCCGCCGTGGGCCGGGCCGGACAGCGCGGCGACGCCGGCGGTGACGGCGGCATGCAATGTGGCGTCGGTGCCGGTAACGACCCGGGCCGTGAAGGCCGACGCGTTGGAGCCGTGCTCGGCGTGCAGCACCATGTCCGTGTCCATGAGTTTGGCGGCCTCGATGCTCGGCTTCTCGCCGGTCAGCATGTAGAGGAAGTTGGCGGCATGGCCGAGATCGGGATCGGGGGCGATGGGATCGCGGCCGTTGCGGATCTGCTCGTGGGCGCAGACGATCATCGGCACCTGGGAGGTCAGGCGGATGCCCTTGCGGAGGTTCGCCGCCGGTGAATTGTCGTCGTTGTCGGGATCGAAGGGCGCCAGGGCCGAAACGGCGGTCCTCAGCACATCCATGGGGTGCGCGTCCTTGACGGTCTCGATGATGTCGAGGACGGCATCGGGCAGAGCGCGGCCCGCCTTCAATTCGTCCTCGAAGGCGGCCAGTTCGTCCGCCGTCGGCAGGTCGCCTTTCATCAAGAGATAGCCCGTCTCCTCGAAGGTGGAGTGCTGGGCCAGGTCGTGGATCGAATAGTCACGGTAGCGGAGATCGCCGGCCTTGCCGTCGATGAAGGTGGTCGGCGAGCGCTCGAAATGCACGCCCAACAGGCCGCGGTGCACGCGCGGACCTTCCGCCTCTTCGCTCATGGTCTCCTCCCAAAACGCGCCAAGGGCGCGGCACCGCCCCCTGGCGGTCCGATTGCTCCCAAGCCTTTGATATTTCACGATTTAAGGTGACAGCGCCGGGCCTTTCTGACAAGGTGCCAACGGCGGCCGTTCGCGCGGTCCAGTTGACGGAGAAGGGAGCTCAGCAAGGCCAATGGGGGAGACCAAGGACGCCATCGAGCGCTTCCTGGACGCCATCTGGGGCAAGGGCCACCGCGTCGTCCTGCCGGAAGGTGCGGAGCCGCGCATCCTCAAGGCGGCCCGCGAGCTCATCGACCGCAATTTGGCGAGACCCGTCCTGCTTGGCCCCGAGGAGACCATCCACGCCGCCGCCGCCGAGGCCGGTGTGTGGACCGACGGTTTCACCATCATCGACCCGGAGACGGCCGATAAACGCGACGCCTACGCCGAGGCCTACACGGCGGGGCAGCGCAAGCCCAACATCAAGATCGCCCAAAGGCTCATGCGCAAACCCGTCTACTTTGGCGCCATGATGGTCCGCCAGGGTGACGCGGCGGCCATCGTCGCCGGTGCCGCCAGTCCGACCCGCCGGGTCATCGAGGCTGGCCTGATGACCGTCGGGCTGGCCGAGGGCATCGAGACCCCGTCGAGCTTCTTCCTGATGCTCTTGGACGACTTCCAGGGCACAGGCCCCCGCGCCCTCATCTATGCCGACTGCGCCGTCAACGTGGAGCCGGACGCGAACCAGTTGGCCGACATCGCCATCGCCTCGGCGCGCACCGCCGGAAAGCTCCTCGACGAGCCGACGGCCGTGGCGCTTTTGTCCTTCTCGACCCAGGGCAGCGCGCAACACAGCCGGGTCACCAAGGTCCGCGAAGCCGTCGCCATCGCCCGCGAGCGCGCGCCCGAGCTCACCATCGACGGCGAGTTCCAGGCCGACAGCGCGCTGATCAAAGGCGTCGCCGAAACCAAGGCCCGCCAGGCCAGCGATGTCGCCGGCCGGGCCAACGTGCTCATCTTCCCCGATCTCGACGCCGGCAACATCGCCTACAAGCTCACCCAATACCTGGCCGGCGCCCAGGCCATCGGCCCGGTGCTGCAGGGTTTCAACCGCCCGGTCGCCGATCTATCCAGAGGCGCCAGCGTCGAGGACATCATCGCCACCACGGCGATGGCATTGGTGATGGGGTAGGGGGCGACAGCCACCCGCATTGACCGGCCTCAATGCGCGTTCCGCTCGTTTTGTTAGCCTTCCCGGAGCGGACCGACCGTCACCGGGACGGCCCAATCAACCGGCCCGTTCGACGTTGGAGGACGGCCATCGACTTCGTCTCTCACGGCCTGTGGGGCGGCATCGCCTTCGGACGGCGTTCGAGAAAGGCCTTTCTCGCCGCCATCGGCATTTCCCTGCTGCCCGACCTTTTGGGCGAAGGCGCTCTCGGCCTCTTGACCCTCCTCGACGTCGCCGGCATGCCCGGTTGGGAGCACGGCCATCCCAATCTCACCGACTATCCGCCGTGGGCGCAGACCTTCTACAACGTCACCCACAGCCTCGTCGTCTTCGCCGTCGTCTTCGGTGCCGTCTGGTTGTTGGCCCGGAAGCCAGTCTGGATCATGGGCGCCTGGGGGCTCCACATCTTGATCGACATCCCGACCCACGCCATCGACCTTTTCCCAACGCCGTTCCTGTGGCCGCTCTCGGATTATAAGTTCGACGGTGTCGCCTGGCACCACCCCCTGGTCTTCGCCGCCAACGCCGGGCTGCTGGCGGCGGCCTATGGCGGCTATTGGCTGTGGCGGCGGCGAAAGGGGGTGGCGGCGCGCCGTGGGGACCGACCTTAAACTGACCGGTTGGTCAGTCTCAGGGGTCGATCCAATCCGGGAAATAACCGGTCAACTCGGTGTTGAAGTGAAAGTGGTAGAGGACCCAGCCGTCGTTGGTTCTGGCCACGTAGAACCGCACGAAAAAGTAGGTGTCGGACCCGTCGCGGACCGCGTAAAAGAGCCGCTTCAGGCTCGTCCCCAACTCGTCCTCGCGCAACAGGTCGACGTCGACCACGACATCGCCCTTCAGCACCTTGGTTTCGATGGTGCTGCCGAGCCGCGCCTGGTCGCCGCCGCCGACCTCGTCGGCGAGGAAATCGTCCAAGGCGTCGAACTCCCCGGCGGCGATCAGGTCCAGGGTCCGTTCGATGGGTTCCATGTAGTCGTCGAACCGTTTGAGGTCGTCGGCCTGAGCCGTTGAATTAACGGCGGCAAGGGCGGCGAAGAGAGCCGCGACGAGGGCGGCCCGCAGCCCGGGGAGGATGGTCATAGCGCAAAACCTCACGCCTGATTGGCCCAACGCAAGACGGGTCTTGGTCCTGACGACGGGTAGTGTAGGGGGGTTGTAAGGCGGGGCAAATGACGGGCGTCACTCGGGGGGTGGGTAAGCTTATAACACCGCGGGGCGTAATTTCCGCGAAAGCGGAAGCCGGGCGTTCCGACGGATACTGGATTCCGGGTCTCCGCTGCGCTCCGCCCGGAATGGCGAAATTAGTCCGCGCGTACAGTCCTGGAATCCTGTGGAGTCAGGAGACGAGACGAGTATTCGATACCCTTTCTCAGGGGCTTTTGAAAGACTGACCATCACGCAAAGTTCTCCCAATCTCTTTTTGTTGGGAAGATCGCCACTGATATTATCTCTTCCTCAGAACCAGAATTCATGAGAACAATACTACTTTTGGGGAGTTAGTGTTCAGGCGCAGGAATGGACAAAGGTTGACACGCGGAGATTGCGCCCAGGCGAAAACCCACGATGAATCTGAGAGGTGCTCTAATGAACATTCCGAAAGTTATTAGCTCCACGTTGACCGCGGTCGCCTTGTTGTTTGTTGGTTCATTTGATCCGGCAAGCGCGAGCGGATTCGTAACAATTGGCACCGGCAATACGACAGGAGTTTATTTCGCTTCTGGCAAGGCGATTTGTGATTTCGTCAACAAAGGTAAAAAGAAACACGGCTTACGCTGCTCAGCGCAAACTACAGGTGGATCGATTGATAACATCGGCAAAATCCGCTCTGGCGAACTTGATCTGGGTCTCGCTCAGTCCGACTGGCAGCATCACGCATTTCTCGGCACATCCAAGTTCCAGAACGTGGGGGAATTCAAGTCGCTTCGATCCTTGTTCTCGTTGTACGCGATTCCATTTACGATTGTTGCCCGCGAAGATGCGAAAATCAAAAACTTCGATGATCTGTTGAGTGGACTGCAAGTCGGCAAACGCATTGTTGTTCCGAGAGGTTCCGACAAAGTGTGTAATCCTTGTGACGTTGGCTGCGCTGACAAAGACTGTAAATGCAGCGAAGACAATTGTAGTTCACTCACCAAAGGCATGAAGACCGGGACATTTGATATGCTCGGCGAGCTGGCTACACATCCATCGTCACAGATCATAGGTATCGCAAATGAATCTAAGATCCGAATTATTCCCCTTGACACGCAAGCCGCGAATAAAATCGCCAGCAGCAAACCCTTTTTTCGGAGAACATTGATCCCTGGCAATATGTATCGCAACAACCCGAATGATGTAAGAACTTTCGGCATCGGGGCCACAGTCGTAGGAAGTGCGGAGTCATCAGAACAGATGGTTTATGAAGTCGTAAAATCTGTGTTCGAAAACTTCGCCGCCTTCAAGAAAAGACATCCCGCGTTAGGATCTGTTGAGATTCAGGATTCCCAAACGGGTTGATTTGTGCTTCACCCTACCTTTCGAAGGAGGTTTGAATGACAGCAGAGCGTTTTGTGATCACGGATCATCAATGGGCATTGA
>Ga0056126_10000065_pt1 | contig 40559 bp, 32 predicted proteins | sample WorMetLIZAISLAND_FD_71117 | JGI IMG/M metagenome (GOLD analysis project Ga0056126, IMG submission 71117) | Marine gutless worms symbiont microbial communities from Max Planck institute for Marine Microbiology, Germany - Inanidrilus manae... ...
TGCCCATTGATGATCCGTGATCACAAAACGCTCTGCTGTCATTCAAACCTCCTTCGAAAGGTAGGGTGAAGCACAAATCAACCCGTTTGGGAATCCTGAATCTCAACAGATCCTAGTCAACCGCTGGGGCAACCGACTGATCGCCGTCAGCGGCTACGGTGAGCAGCGCCCCATCGACAGCAACGACAGCGCCGACGGGCGCCGCAATAACCGGCGCATCGACTTCCGCTTCATCATGAGCACGCCCGAGGTCGACAGCCTGGAGGCGGCCGAAGAGGTACTGCGGCGCCGGGGCACCGAACCTTAAATCTCAGGCGCCGCGGATCGCCCAAATGAAAACGCCCCAGCCTTGCAACCGGGGCGCTCAGGGAGGAGGTCTTCGTGGGTCACGCTAGGCGGCCTTGATGGTGAACGCTTTGATGGTCTCGGCAGCCTGCGCCTGAACTGGCTTGGCGGCCTCGGTGGTCACCTCACGGGTCAGTTCGGCGACCGTCTCGACGAAGGCCTTGGCTTCGTCCTGTTCGGCCTTCAAGAGTTCGCTCTGCACGGCGACGACGCCCTGCAGACTGGTGGCGCCGATCAATTTCTTGACGGCTTCGACCCGGCTTTCGGTTAGGCGGGTCAGTTCGCCCTGCATCAGTTCGGCCATCTTCTCGGCACCGGCGGTGACGACTTCACTGGCGGCGACGGCGGCATCGACATTGGCCTGGACGGCGGGCTGTGCCTTTTCGGCCTGGGCCGTGGCCATGTCCTTGGCTTTGACGAATTCGGACTGGGCCTTGTCGGCGGCCTGGCGTTGCTGCGCGGTCACGGTCTCGACGCTGTCGAGCAGCGCCTTACGGACGGCGGCGAAAGGATCGGTGGCTGTTGCGGTCTTGGTCATCTCTCTATCTCCTACGTTTCCCACTGGTGTGGCGAAATGGGTTTTGTCGGGACCCGGGATCGGCATCGCCGACGCGGTTAATGTTGCACTGCAACATCGCAAATATAGCCTATATTCCAACGGTGTCAATAGATTTTTGTGCGCTGCACAATAGAATTTGGAACCGACGCCCGAAACTCCGCTAGGCGGCTTTCAGACAGGTCCATAATGCCGGTGAAAGGAAGTCGGGAATGGCGGCATCAGCACCGTCGGCCAGGAGGCGGTCGCTGGAGAACCCTGTGGTAACGCCAAAGGCGAAGACGCCAGCCGCCTTCAGGGCGTGAATACCGTGGGTCGAGTCCTCGAAACCGACGGCCGCGTCGGGCACGACGCCGAGGCGTTCCAAGGCGACTTCATAGGGCAGCGGATCGGGTTTGCCGCGTTCCAGGTCATCGCCGAGGACGACGGCAGCGAATCGCCGGTTGAGACCGAGCACGCGCAACACGGCATCCGTATTTTCACGGGGAGCGTTGGTGACGACGGCCGTACCGATTCCCCTCTCCTCGGCCCAGTCGAGCAGGTCGAATAGACCGGGCATCGGCATGACAGACCCCAGAGAGGCTCGAAAGGCTCGTTCCTTGGTGTCGACATAGCGGGACCGCTCTGCCGCACCACCGTCCGGAAAGAAATAGCGGGCGATGTTCTCGTTGCTGTTGCCGTGAATGACCCGGTCGTAGGTGTCCCGCTCGATCGAGATTCCGAATTCGGCGAGCGTTTCGATACTGGCCCGAAAGTGCAATTCACCCGTGTCGACGATCGTGCCGTCGAGATCGAATAGCAAAGCGCGAACGTCTTTCGGCATCTTGCTCACAGGATGCCCCTTTCGCGCAAATCGGTCCGCAACCGTTCCGGCGATGAGAATTGGACCGCATCCATCCCGGCAGCCTTGGCCCCATCGACGTTGTCCTGACGGTCATCAATGAACAATGCCTCACTGGGGTCGATGGCGAGCGTCGAATAGAAAAGCGTGTATATACGCCGGTCAGGCTTGATGACGCCGACTCGGCCCGAGACCAGGATACCCTCGAACCAGTCGAAGAAGTCGAAACGCTCGCGAACCCGCGGAAAAGTTTCGCGCGAGAAGTTCGTCAGCGCATAGAGCGGGGTACCGATAGCCTTCAGCTCGGCGAGGATTTCGACGGTGCCGTCGATGGCGCCGGGAACCATTTCCTGCCACCGCTCATAATAGGCCTCGATCAAAGGCGCGTGACCGGGGAAGAGGGCGACGCGTTCGGCCACCGCGTCGGCGATGCTCCGCCCGGCGTCCTGGCGGACGTTCCAGTCATGGGTGCAGACATCGTCGAGGAAACGCTCCATCTCTTCTTCATCAGGGATGAGCTTGCGGTAGAGATGGCGCGGGTCCCAATCGATGAGCACGCCGCCGAGGTCGAAAACCACTGTTTTTTTCATATCGCCTGGTTCTTTAGAATTGGCCTGGACTTGCGCCGACCCGCATCCGGGTTAGGCTTGCGCCAGCGAATTAGCACCGGAGCGGGGCATGGGGCAAAACTTTTTCGGCAGAAAAGAGATAGCGGCGGGAGCGGTCGATGGCTAGGCGCGTCGAACCACCCGGCCGCTCCGAAGCCTACTATTTGAGCGACGGCGGTTTGCAAACGGACTTGATCTACCACCATGGCTTCGAGATCCCGGCTTTCGCCGCCCATACCCTGCTGGCCAGTGAGCGGGGCCGCGAGGCGGTGCAGCGTTATTTCCAGGGCTATCTGTCCCTGGCCCATGACTTTGGCACCGGTTTCCTGTTCGATACGCAGACATGGAAAGCGCACGCCTGCTGGGCCGACGTACTCGGTCACAGTGATGGCGACCTTCGCCGCATCAACCATGAAGCCGTCGGCTTCGCTCAGGATTTGCGCGACGCCTACGCCGCCGACATCGATCCCGTCGTCGTGAGCGGCACCATCGGCACCCGCGGTGATGCCTACGCCGGCGACGGGGCGATCACCGTCGACGCGGCGGCGGACTATCACGCCCGTCAGGTTGAGTGGCTTGCGGAAGCCGGTGTCGACATGATCAGCGCCTACACGCTGTCGCGGCCCGAGGAAGCCATCGGCATCGTCCGCGCCGTCCAATCCACCGGTCTTCCCGTTGCCATCTCGTTTACAACCGACACCGACGCGACGCTCGCCGGCGGCTTGTCGTTGAAGGAGGGGATCGCTCGGGTCGATGGTGAGACGGACGGTGCCGCAGCGTATTTCCTGGTCAACTGCGCCCATCCCGATCATTTCTTTGACGCCCTCGACGGCGGCGACTGGTCGCGTCGAATTCTCGGAATCCGCTGCAATGCTTCGCGCAAAAGCCACGCCGAACTCGACAACAGCGACGACCTGGACGACGGCGACCCCGAAGAGCTTGGCGATCAGTACGGAACGCTGATCCGGCGCATGCCGTGGCTGCGGGTGTTCGGCGGGTGCTGTGGTACGGACCTGCGCCATGTAACAGAAATCGCGAACCGGGCTTTTCAACCAAGACGCGACTAACCGATTGACTATAAAGTCTTTTCTCTGGCCTCAACTGGCCAGATATGTTTCATAGCCACACAACTTGTAACGTATCGAAACACGATAGACGTTCTTTCAGGTGGGGGATTTTGTTACCATAGCGCCGCTATTCAGCGTTGGGGGTCAGCGTTCGGGGGAACGCCTTGGGGAAATTCAACAACGAGGGGGGTAACATGTTTAGACGTGTTGCCGGAGGAGAGTTATGCGCAACTTGAACATCAGCATTCGGCTGTTCTTGATGGTCATTATGGCCGTCGTCGGCCTGGTCGCCCTGACGTCCTATGCCTTGGTCGTCCAAAAAGGCGAATTACTCGAAAGCCGCAAGGTCAAGACACAGCACATCATCGAGGCCGCCCATAGCATCATTGCCCACTACGGCAAGGAAGAGAGTGAAGGCCGGATGACCCGCGAGCAGGCACAGGACGCCGCGCGCCTCGCGATCAAAGACCTTCGTTACGACAAGGTCGAATATGCCTGGATCAACGATTACAACGCCGTCATCGTCATGCATCCGATCAAGCCGCAACTCGACGGCAAGGACCTAGCCGAATTCAAGGATCCGGCCGGCAAAACGCTGTTCTCAGAGTTCGTCAAGGTGGTCAAGGCCGACGGTGCTGGTTTCGTTGACTACTTGTGGCCGAAACCGGGCTTCGAAAACCCCGTTCCGAAAATCTCCTACGTCAAGGGGTACGCGCCTTGGCAGTGGATCGTCGGATCGGGCATCTACCTCGATGACGTCGACTCGGCGTTCAACAACTACATGATGACGCTGGGCGGCGTGGCCCCGGGTATTCTGGTCCTGCTCGCCATCGTCGCCATTTTGATTGCCCGCGGCATCACCGGGCCGCTCGGCAGCATCACCCGCAATATGGAAAAGCTGGCCGAAGGCGATAAAAACATCAACATCAGGCACACCGACGACCAGAGCGAGATTGGCGCTCTCGCCCGCAGCATGGGTGTTTTTCAGGAGCGTGCCATCGAGATGGAAGCCCTACAGAAAGGGCAAGTGGAGGCCGAACGTGCGGCCTCGGAAAAACGGGCCCAGGAACGGACTTCACTCGCTAACGAGTTCGACCAGAAAGTCGGCGGCCTGATCTCGACCGTATCCTCTTCAGCGGATGAGTTGCAATCGGCGGCCCAGGGCATGTCGTCAAATGCCGATCAGGCGAACGCGGAAGCCCAGAAGGTCACCGGTGCCTCGGAAAACGCTTCAAACAGCGTGCAGGCCGTGGCCACGGCGGCGGAGGAGCTTTCCGCCTCGATCACGGAAATCAGCTCACAGGTGACCCGCTCGACGCAAATCGCCTCCGACGCGGTGAGCGAGGCCGAAAAAACCAACGCCAAGGTCAAGGGCCTGTCCGACGCCGCCAACAAGGTCGGCGAGGTCATTAATCTGATCACGGACATCGCCGAGCAGACCAACCTGTTGGCGCTTAACGCCACCATCGAGGCGGCCCGCGCCGGAGATGCCGGCAAGGGATTCGCGGTGGTTGCGTCCGAGGTCAAGAACCTGGCCAATCAGACGGCCAAGGCGACCGAAGAGATCGGCGCCCAGATCGGTGCCATCCAATCGGCAACGTCGGAAGCGGCAGACGCCATCGCCAGTATCTCAAAGACCATCTCGACCATGGATGAGATCTCATCCGGCATCGCGGCCGCGATCGAGGAGCAAGGAGCGGCCACCAACGAGATCTCGCGCAATGCGGAACTGGCGGCGGTCAGCACGACCGAGGTCAACGGCAGCATTTCGAGCGTATCGGGCGCTGTCGAGGAGACCGGCTCGGCGTCGGGTCAGGTTCTGGCGTCGGCCAACAACATGGCTCAGCAAGCCGACGACCTGCGTTCCGAGGTCAACGGCTTCCTCGACAAAATCCGAGCGGCCTGACGGTTCGACTGAACCAACCACCGCGGGCTCTCCGGCTCGCGTCCCATGGTTGGCCCGCCCGGCATGGTCTGAGAGACCGGCCCGGGCGGGCCTTTTTCTTTCCGGACGGGATTCCATCCAGCCGTTGCTCTTTGTGTTTTCAAACACCATTTAGGAAACCGGGGCCTGTCGACGGGGAAACAGGTGGATGGCCAGGGGTGAGCGACTTAAGCGTAAGGGCAAACGCCGGCAACGACCGTTCAGCAAGGCGGGCAAGCGGGAAAAAGCAGCGGGACGCCTCGACGACGCACGGTTCGCCCTTCGGAGCGGCGACCCACACCGTGCCTTCGACGTCTGCCGAGCAGTTCTCTCCGAGCACCCTCACAACGTCGACGCCCTGAGCCTGGCGGGTGCCGAGGCCAGAACCAATCTGGGTAATCTGTTGACCCATCGAGGCCAAACAGATGCGGCCATCGAAGCCTACCAGGCGGCCATGGCCGCCAATCCGGACTACGCCGAATCGTTTTTCAATTTCGCCGCCCTGATGGAAAGTCTCGGCTACCTGCCGCAAGCCCTACAGGCCTATGAAAAAACCTTGGAGAAGGCCGCCGATCACGGGCCGGCGCAGTATGGGATGGGTAATACCCTGAAGGCCCTGGGGCGCCTCGTCGAGGCCAAGGCCGCCTACGAAGGGGCCCTGGAGCGTTCGCCCGCACAACCGCCCGTGCGGGCCAACCTGGCCGCCGTGCTGCACGAACTGCGAGATTTTGAAGGCGCCGCCATACATTGCCGCCGTGCGCTGGCCGCCGCCCCGACGTTGCTCGAGGCGCGCTACAATCTCGGACTCGCTTTGCAAGAGATGGGAGAATTCGACGAGGCGGTCGCCGCCTACGAATTAGTCCTCGGCAAGGCGCCGGACCACGCCGCCGCCCACAATCGAGCCGATGCCCTGCACCGGTCCGGTCGCCTTACCGAGGCGACGGAGGCCTACGAGCAAACCATCACCATCGCCCCGGACTTTGCCAAACCCCAGGTCAACTTGGCCGACTTGAATCTCCAGCTCGGGGATCCAGACGCCGCGCTCTCCATCTGTGACGCCTTCCTACGCGACCATCCCGGCAATACAGATCTTTTGGCCTTCAAGGCGATCGCCCTCGGCGATGCGGGGCGAGATCCAGAGGCCGTGAAGCTGGTCGACTTCGACCGTCTCCTGCACACCCTTCACATCGAACCGCCACCGGGCTATCCGTCACTGGAGGCCTTCAACGACGCCCTCATCGCCCACATCCTCGACCATCCGACTTTGACCCCGTCGCCGCAGAGCCACGCAACCCGTGACGGACGCCATACGGGTGAACTCCTCAACGATCCACGGGGGCCGTTCACAGAATTCGAATGGATTGTCCGCGAAGCCGCCGATGTCTACCGCAAGGATCTCGGCTACGACGACAGCCATCCGTTTCTGGCCGCGCCGCCCGAACGGTTCGAGCTCTCCATCTGGGGTGTTGTTATGGGTCCGGGTGGCCACCAGATACCCCACATCCATCCAGCCGCTTGGACGAGCGGCGTCTACTACGCCGAGGTCCCCGGCGAAATCGGCGAGGACGACCACGCCGGCTGGCTCGAGTTCGGCCGTCCGCCCGGGCACTTCCATAACCGCACCGCACCGCCGCTTCGCGCCGTTCGCCCGAAAGCCGGTTTGATGGTCCTGTTCCCGTCCTACTTCTACCACCACACGATCCCTTTCGAGACGGACCGCAGACGCGTCAGTATCGCCTTTGACGTGATCCCGGCTTCTGCGTGATCGGCGTATTCGCCATAGGGCCGAGGCATTGGCGTCGAACCGGCAAAGTTCCTATGTTATGGGAACCGGGTCGAGCCGCCCCGGCGACACGACGAGACGAAAATAGGAACCGCGTTGCAAATCCAAACAATCTAAACGATATCTTCTGACCTCTTCGAGGAACCGCGAGACCAAGAGGCGAACAAGGCCCTGTTCAAACGCTACGTTTCGAGCGTCATTCTCGAGCTGTTCGATTATTGCAACCGCCAATGTGTCTATTGCCCGGTTTCCCTCGTCGACCGCATGTCGAGCGTCAATCGCTTGGATACCGCTCACCTGGACAAGATCGTCCGCGATCTCAAGGCGATCGATTTCGACGGTTATTTGTGCCTCAACCTGTTCAACGAACCGATGGCCGATGACAGCCTGTACGGCGCCATGGCCAAGCTTCGCGAGGCGCTGCCGAAGGCGACACTATGGTTCAACTCCAATGGCGACTATCTCAACCGGGAAACACTCGAGCGCCTCGCCGCAGCGGGTCTTTCGCGCCTGGTCGTCACCCTGCACGTGGCCAAGAACAAAACCTACGACGATCTTCAACAACTCACGCGATACAGCCAGCTATCGGCACGGACCGGCCTGACGCTCACCTTCGAGAATTACAGACCCGGCCGGAAAATCGTCGCCAAGGCAACATACAAGGGCATATCGGTTGTCGTAAAATCGGCCGATCACGGTACCAACGGAGAGAACCGCGCCGGCCTGATGACCGACATACCTGTTGACGCGGAAAGATCGGCCCCCTGCGACCGCCCCTTCAACGAGTTCACGATTTCATGGAACGGCGATGTATACCCGTGCTGTCAGTTTTTCGCCGGTGCGGCCGAGCACGACCCATTTATCGTCGGCAACATCAGCGACGTCGACACCCTTTACGACCTCTATGCAGCGCGTCTGATGGCTTCGTTCAGGACCGACTTGTTCACTTACGGTGCCAAAAAGAGTCCATGCAGTAGTTGCGTCGAATACGATGTCCATGGCGGAGACGAAGACGTCGAAGCCAGAACCGAGACCGCGCGGCGGCTCAATCTTGGCGCAAAAGTGAGAGAAGCCGTATAACCGCTGATCCTAGGTGAATCGGTTCGCTGGATCGTTTGCCAAGGCTTTGTCTTCGTCGTCCAAGGCGTAGCCAAAAGCATAACTGATGACCAAATGCTCTTTCTCACGTTGTTCGCCGTCCAGCGGCAGGATGATGCCTTCCAGTTGAAGATCGACGGTCTTGCTGTCCAATGCCATGTCGGCCAGGACGCGGACCGGTATCGCCGAATCCAGCGCCCGCCTCAGCATCCAGTGGAACACTTCCGTTTCCGATTCGCTATAACTGTCGGATATGCATTTGCCCGTGGCGTCAAAACCCAAAATCTCGACCATCTGCGTGCCCCAGTAGCGGTTGACGAACGATTTCCCGTCGTCGATCACGTCCTTGACGATCGTCGTCGGCGCGACATCGAAGATATCGATCAAATCGAAATCGGACCAATTCGGACGCAAGCGGGCCCCGCGTCTGCTGTCCCAGTAAGCGAGCACTCGATTGGCTGCCTCCGATTTGAAGGTCGTGCTCGGGAACACGGCAAAGGTACCGGCCGCAGGCCATGCGGGCAGAAAGTGCTGGTAATCCATGTCCGTCAACAGGTTTCCCCACGCCGCTGCGCGACATGCCTTTGCTTCGTTGCGGATGGATGAAGTCCGTTCCGCCTCCCCATGCCGGGTCCTTTCCCCCGTTCGCGCCCGGCTTGAAAAGACTAGATTGGGAATCGCGCGATCGGCAATCAAAAATCGGGTTCAGTGCCCGGCGATCACGAATTGGTGATCGGGCCAATGGGTGAAACGGCCGGTCAAGCGTCGTTGAGAGATCAGGAGGACGGGCGCGCCGCGCCACCGTCCCCGACCAGCATGAATGGTGCCCAAAAGATCGGATGGGCATAGGCGAACACGTGTTTACCCTCATCGTCGATCGCCGCACCATTGGAGATCATCTCAGCCTGTGCCGCATTGAGGCTATTAGCCCGGGACAGCGATGAATTTGCGGCCTGTCTTGCGAACAAAGTTTCCGTCAATTTTCTGGCGCTGGTCGTTTCCACAGGCCAGCCTGTGGCGAGTATCGCGCGCGCCGGCATAGAAGAACGCTCGGCCAAGCCCGGAAATGGCTTCTGCGCCACTGCCGTCGCCGGCCGCCGTGTTGCAAGCCGAAAGCACGACCCAATCGGCGTCGAGTTTCAAAGCCATGATCTCGTCCATGGTCAAAAGGCCGTCGTCGTTCCCGGTGCCGCCACTTAACTGCGGCGCCGAAAGGGCGAGCGCCGGCTGCGTCAATCCGTCCAGTTCTCCAGGCACAAGCCCGTGGGTCGCGAATGCGAGAACCTTGCGGTCTCCGAGTCTGAGGTTCTTCACGGCCGTCTCGTTGGCCCGATCACCGAGGAAAACGTCGTTCGCCGCGTCGGCAGCAAGGGCGGCCGCGATGCTGCGAACTTCGGCTGCCGTATCGGGTAGCCTGGGCAGGTCCCTGAGCGTGTAGGAGTCCTCGGAGGCGCCACTCGGTACGCTGCGCCGTTTGAGCGGCAACCCCCGGACTTGTAAGCCGCCACGCATGGCAACTTCGACCGGTTTCTCGGCGGCAGCTTCTTTCGCCTGTTCGGCGTTGAACCAAGGATCGCCAAACCCGGCGAACGCCTTGCGCGCCGGGTCGCCGGCCGGCAGGGTACGAAGGGTCGCAAGTGACGTCACGCTCGGCAGAACCATGGTGGCGTGGGTCTTCGCCAGCCATGGCACATTCCGATACTCGGCGAACAAGAGATCGGCAGCAGGCTCAACTGTGATCGGTTTGGTCGGCAGGACGCTCAGCGGCAGGTACCCGAGCGGCCCGTCTGCGACAACCAGCAGATGACGCGCTGGTTTCCAGCCCGCCTCGACCGGTTCCAACAGCCCTTTGTAGAGATCGTGGGCAAGGGCCGTATCGAATGGCGGGATTTCGCCCAGCGTCGCCGCTTGTGGGTCGAGGGCGGCACGCAGTTCGGCGACCGTATCATCGAGATCCTCACGACCGAGATTGGCGCCCGCGAAAGCGACCGCGCCCGATTTCCGGAACGACCAAACGTAGGTGCGGTTCCCGGCCACATAGAAAGCGACGACTGCTTCGTCGGCACCGAGTGCGGCCCGGGCCTGCTCGATGGTCGCTGGCTTCGGATTGATGATCGAGGCGTATTCCGAAAACCGGCCTTCGATTTCCTCCATCAAGGCCGAGCGCGCCACGCGCAAATCGTCGATGGCAACTCGCAATTGCTGGCTATCGGATCCACCACCATCAACCATGGCATTGGAGAGAATCCCGTAGAGAGCCGAAATCTGCTTTTGCGCGTCCTGCTCCCGGCGCACCAGGTCCTTCAGGTCCGGGTTGGTAATGGCCGCACGGGCGGCCGAGCGCGCCAACGCCTCCTGCACGCCACGGGCCCTGGCCGCATTGGCGACGACAAAGGCTTCCTCTGCAGCGCCCTTGGTGCCGGATGCACCCAGTGCATCGAGATACCCTTTGAGGATCAATCTCATCCGGCCACTGGCCGCCGCGCCACCATCCGAATTGGTCTGGCGGGACCGCTGCGTCAGGATCGGAAAGGCCGACCTGAACGCGGTCAACGCCTGAACGGTGTTCCCCTGCCGTTGCAAGGCGACACCGTGCAACCCCAACGCTTCAGCCGTGTTGAAGTGTTTCGATCCGAGTCTTTCCGCATACCGTGACGAGGCCAGGCCGGTGACGGTTGCGGCCGCCGCCGACTGACCGCTCTGGATGAGGGCGACGGCGCGCCCCAGATCATATCGGTAGAGCCGATCGAGGAGCGACTCGACGCCAGCCACCGCCCTTCCGATCGCATCGAACACGTCGAGGGCGCCGGTCCAATCCTCTTCCGCGACGAGGACATTGGCAAAAGAATGCCGCGCCTTGTTGAGCGTGAACCCGCCCGGTTCGACCTTGAGATTGGTGAGGATCATGAGCGAGAGCTCGGTCAGGGCCCGCGCCTCTTCGATTCGCCCGGTACGTCCGAGAACGAAAATCAGTGGGTCGATCGAACGGGCCGTATAAATGGAATCCCGCCCGAAGCGGGAAACGGCCAGTTCAACGGCATCGCGTGCCATCACCTCCGCCTCGGGATACCGGCCCATGTGGGCCAAGGTCAGGGCCAACCCCCTCTGGATATTGTTCTTGACGAGCTTTCGAGTCGTCGCGAAATCGTAGATGGAAAGCTGATAATCGGGCTGCCGATTGTCCTCAATGTCGGCGTCGATAAACCTCATCGCCCGGCGGAGGCTCGATTCCGCGCTTTCATAGCGGCCCAACAGCAGTTCGATCTGGGCTTCGGAAAACGCCATGAGCGATTCCTGGAGTGGGATAAACAACCCGATCTGGCTACGACCCTGGCTTCGGACATCAATCGCCTTGGCAGCGGCGAGGGACGATTTCGCTAGAGCCATGTATTCTTCAGCAGCTTTGAAATCCCCGACTGTCGCCTTGTAAAACGCGAGGACGCTGGCTCGGGAGTTCTTTTTCAAAACGCCGCGCCGCTCGTTGCGGATCACCTCGAGCGATTTCTCCCGCGCCTCGATCGCGGCCCGCATGTCGCCGTTTCCGGACTCGGCATGGGAGAGCGCCATATAAGTGTTGGTCAAAACCGTCTTATCGGTCGGGTTTTGCGCGACGGCGGCTTTCAGGTCCGTGATCGATTGTTGCAGACGTCCGATTTCGGCCGCCGCCTCGGCTCTTTCGCGCAGGGAATCGGCCCTTTCGTCCGGCGTCGAGCCGGTCGGCGCCTGGCCATCCGCCTTGGCCCGGATCTTGGCCATCTCGTCCTGATTGCGGTCCGAGGCCGCTTCCAGCATGCGCGTGACGTCCTCGATCTTGCGCGGCGGCGGTGTGAAGGCCTCGTCTTTGAAGGTCGTCGTGATCTTCTTGGCCTCTTCGACTGAGACGGTACGCGGACCTGTCGTTTGACAGGCCGCCATCAAGGCCAGGCAACATATGCCAACGGAAAGGACTCTGATCGCCTTCATCGGGTTATCCCTGTTTAATTGCCCCAGCGTTTTTTGCCGTAATGGTATATCGGCGTTCATGGGCAAACGATATCGGCAGCACTCTGTCGGTCAAGTGCTCTTAAAGGTGTATCCCAGTGTTTCCGGATGAATTTTGCGGATTGTCACTCAGTGCCTTCGGCGCACTGATCTAATGTTGATGGGCGTTGCTCTTCGGGGTTATTGCGACTTCCGTTTTTTCGATCACAAACGCCGGTTCGGCGTCGAGTTCGGACATCACACACCCAGTGGGCTTGAACGACCAAGAAGAATTGTTCAGCACCCTGCCGCAGCATGCACGACGGAGTCCGCTTGGCGTCCGCATACAGATGCAACTTCCTTCAAGATAAGCCTTGCCGGAATAACGACACCAGCAGTCGCGGCCTTGCGCACTGTCGGCCCAGGCACCGGCGGCGAATACCATTGCTGTTGCCACCACCACTAGGGCCAAAAGGGACCGGTTCATTGTCGGGCTTCCTTTCGACCTATGGCGACATCCTATCACAAGCGGGTGAATTTGACGACGGTCACGGTTTTTAGGTGCAAACGACCTTACAACGGCATTAAACTAGGAAGCGGCATTAGGGAGGAGAAAGGCATGGGCCACAACGCTTTGATCGTCGGTGCAGGGACCGGAATAAGTGCATCCTTCGCAAGGGTTCTTTCCCGTGAAGGTGCAAGCGTCGCCTTGGCCGCGCGCAACACAGAGAAACTGGCCGGCCTGGCGGCGGAAATCGACGGCGAAGTGATCGCCTGCGACGCCACGTCGGAAGACGACGTGAACGCTCTATTTTCAAAGATCGATACCCTGTTCGAGCGCCTCGATATCGTCCTCTACAACCCGAGTGCTAGGGTCCGAAAGCCGCTGCTCGAAACGAGCGCGGCGGAAGTCCGCAAAGCGTTCGACGTGACGGCCTTCGGCGCCTTCCTTGTCGGACGCGAGGCGGCGAGTCGGATGGTCGACAGCGGAGGCGGGACCATTCTCTTCACTGGCGCCACTGCCAGCATCAAGGGATTCGCCAAATCGGCGACCTTTGCGATGGGAAAGTTCGCGCTGCGCGGTTTGGCGCAGAGTATGGCCCGCGAATTCGGCCCGCACGGCATTCACGTTGCGCATTTCATCATCGACGGCGGGGTACGTGTTCCGGGCCGGGAACACCCGAGAAGCGGCGATATCGATGCCTACCTCGATCCCGATGCGATTGCGGAAACCTATCTTCACGTCGTCAACCAAGACCCCAGCGCCTGGACTTTCGAACTGGACATCCGGCCATCCGTCGAATCGTTTTGAGAAACAGGGTCACGCCAAAAAGACCGCGGGCCAAAAGAAGACCGCCCACGAGGGGCGGTTAAGTAACAGGGAGGCTTGTCAGGTATGTGGGAGGAGTAAGGAACCTGACGGCTCTATAAAACGAAATACGGCGAAGCCCTACATTGATCTAGATCAACATATTGACACTCCGTTCTGATTGTCGCTGAAACTCTGTCGATACCGGCAAACAAGTCTGCGGTTTCTTGGTGATCGCGGTTCGGTCCTATGGGGGGTGATCGGGGCGCAGCTCGGAGGGAGAGAAGAGAGGAGAGAAAGGGCCGGCCCCGATCATGTCCATATCACCATGTGACGACAGGATCGGCAGTGATGGAGTCACAGACGGGCGCGCTTTTTTCGTTCAAAAACGCGGCCCGTAGATACGGTACGATAAGAGGTCGCGATCCTTGGTCAATCGGTATTCACGCGCGTTTCAAGCCTTGCTGGGATCGATGGTTTTGATCGCGGTGCTCTTCTCCGGTCCAACGATCGACACACCTGACGTCCGGGCCGACCTCAAACACAAAGACAAGATCGTTGCGGACCTCAAGTGTCTGGCCTTGAACGTCTATTGGGAAGCGCGCTCCGAGCCCCATGAGGGGCAACTGGCCGTCGCCGCCGTAACCTTGAACCGGGTCCGGCACGAGGCCTTTCCCGACGACGTTTGTTCAGTCGTGCGCCAAGGCGGCGAACGACCTCGGCACCGTTGCCAGTTTTCTTGGTGGTGCGACGGCAAAAGGGACGAGCCGACTGACGAGCAAGCTTGGAAACAAGCCCTGCTGATTGCCTGGTCAAGCCTTCTGATGCGTGCCGGCGATCCAACCGGGGGCGCCCTTCACTATCACGCCGATTACGTCGCACCCAAATGGCGGCAGACCTTGGTCCGGACCGTGAAGATCGGGCGGCATATATACTATCGTCAACCGGCGTCGGCAGCGCCCGCCATCGGCCGCTTTGCTCAACGGCGGCGAATTGGATAGATTTGACGTTTCCTGGAAGCCCACTTGAAGACGAGGAACGTCATGCACCTTCGATCGATCCGCCTCATCCTCGCCCTGTTTCTGGCGTTCGTGGCGATTTCGGCACCCTCGGCTGAGGACATTACCCTGCGCAGTGGCGGCCTCGAACTCAATGGCCGCCTCGAAATGGTCGAGGGAAAGACGGTCGCCGACGGTGTCGTCCTCATGGTCCACGGCACCCTCGCCCACAATGCTATGGAGACGATCCAGGGCCTTCAAGATATCTTGATGGAGCGTGAGATCAACAGCCTGGCGATTACGCTGTCACTTGGGATCAGCGACCGCAAGGGCATGTACGACTGCGCCAAGACGCACCGCCACCGTCATACGGACGCGCTCGATGAGATCGCATTGTGGCTCGATTGGCTTAAGGCAAAGGGCGCCAAGGACGTGACACTTTTCGGCCATTCCCGTGGCGGCAATCAAGCGGCATGGTTCGCCGCCGAACGCCAGCACGACCTGCTCCAAAGGTTGGCCCTGTTGGCGCCGGCCACCTGGAACGCGGAGCGTGCGGCCAAGAGTTTCAAAAGGAACCACGGGCGCGAACTGGCGGCCGTCATAAAGGATGCTCAAGCCTTCGCCACCCAAGGCAAGGGTGATCAGCCGATGAAAGGGGTCGGTGTCCTATACTGCCCCGGCGCCGATGTTACGCCGGAAAGCTTTCTCTCCTATTATCTGCCCGATGACCGCTTCGATTCACCGACGTTGTTGGGCAAAATCAAACAGCCTGTCACCGTCATTGCCGGTGGCAGGGATACGGTCGTCGCCGGACTTGCCGAACGGATCGAGCCAATGGCCGACGGTAAGAACCTTCGCTTCGCCCTCATCGATGACGCCGATCACTTTTTCCTCGACCTGATGGCCGAGGACGTGGCCGACGCGATCGAAGAGCTTTTGTCACCGGAAGGATCGTGACGGCGCCCGGGCGCGGCCGTTGAGCCCGACCCTGCCAACCGAGGGCGACACGAGCGCCCCCCAGCACATCCTCGAGCAGGCGTCGGCGGCTCATCGCGAGGGTCGTTTCGATGAGGCCATAGGCCTCTACCGGCGCCTTGCCACATCGTTTCCCGAGGTTGCGGAACTGCACCTCAACATGGGTGTCGCCCTCCGTCAGGCCGGCCGGAAGAAGCCGTCGCAGCCTTCGACCGGGCCCTTGAGCTGTCCCTTGATCAGGCCGGCATCCATTACAATCGAGGTAATGCACTCATCGACCTGGACCGCCTTGACGAGGCCGAAGCCGCCTACCGAACCGCCCTCGAACAGGCGCCCGACTTCCTGCCCGCGGTGACCAATCTGGGCGATCTCCTGTCCCGCCGTGGACGCCGCGAAGAGGCTGCTGAACTCTACATTGGTGCTCTGGCGACGGCGCCCGATCATCCGGAACTGTTGAACAACCTCGGCAATACGTTCGCATCCCTCGGCCTTTACGAAGACGCAGAAACTCGTCTCGCGGCCGCCGTCGCGGCTGATCCCGAATGCGGTCTTTACCTGAAGAACCTTGGCGCCGTGCGTCAGGCGCTGGGCCGCTGGTCCGACGCGGAAGCCGACTTCGACCGTGCCCTTACCCTCGACCCGGATGACGCCGACGGCCATTGTCTGCGCGCCTTCGCGAGGCTCGGCCAAGGACACTTCGGTGACGGTTGGGACGATTACGGCCATCGTTGGCGATCGACCGACTTCGAGCCGCGGCGCCCGTTCTCATATCCGGCCTGGGACGGTACCGCACGGAAGGGAGAGCGAATTCTGGTCTGGGGCGAACAGGGCATCGGCGACGAGATCATGTTCGCGACCATGGTACCCGATCTCGTCACGACCGGCGCCCGTGTTACCCTCGAGTGCTCGCACCGCCTGGTGACCCTGTTCCAAAGGTCCTTCCCGGAAGCCGCCGCCTGGCTGGTCTCATCTGGCGGAGCGGCGCCGAAGCGACCGGCGCCCAACGCAGCCTTCGTATCAGTGATTTGGCGCCGCTTGCCGACGCCGACCGGGTGTTTGTCAATCTGCAGTGGGGTGATGTCGAAGACGAGCTTGCCCGTTTCGAAAGCGAGACCGGTCAGGCGATCATCTTCGACCCGGATATCGACCCCTTGGGAGATATGGATGCGGTCGCCGCCCAGATCGCCGCGTTGGACCTCGTGATCACGGCGGCCAACACGGCCGCCCACATAAGCGGCAGTCTCGGCATGGAAACCTGGGTCCTGGTGCCGGATCCGCCCGATTGGCGCTGGCGGAGCCTGGGTGAAGGCAGCCCGTGGTATCCTTCGGTGAAACTGTGTCGACAAAAAAGCCGCGGTGACTGGTCGCAGGTGGTTGCCGAACTGGCTCGCCGGATATAAAGCTCCGTGGAGAAGACGCAACGGAGGACGCCATGGCTTTCGACAGGATCGCCGTTTTGGGTTTGGGCAAGGTCGGCAAGTTAGCCGCCGAACTGCTGCAGGAAGCCGACTTCGAGGTCGTCGGCTTCGACAGCCGCGAGCATCTGACGCCGCCGCCACTGCCGGTCGAACGCCAGGATGTGGCATCGCCGGAGACGCTTGGTGAAATCCTCAAGCCCTTCGACGGAGTGCTGTCCTGCCTGCCCTATCACCTGAACCTGGCCGTCGCCTCGACGGCGCATCGATTGGGCCTCCATTACTTCGACCTGACGGAGGACGTGCCGACGACCCAGGCGATCCGCGAGATGAGCGATAGCGCCACGGGCGTCATGGCGCACCAATGCGGTTTGGCGCCCGGCTTCATCGGCATCGTCGGCGCCCATCTAGCCGACCAATTCGAGCGCATCCGCTCCATCAAGCTCCGCGTCGGAGCCCTGCCGCAGCACCCGAGTGGGCTCCTCGGTTACGCCTTCAACTGGTCGCCGGAGGGCGTCGTCAACGAATACCTCAACGACTGCGAAGTCATCGAGGAGGGCCAGCACAAGTGGATCTCGCCCATGGAATGGGTCGAGACCGTCTATGTCGGCGGCGTCAAGCTTGAGGCCTTCTCCACCTCGGGCGGCCTCGGCACCATGTGCGAAACCTATCTCGGGCGCGTCGAAAACCTGGATTACAAGACCATGCGCTACCCGGGCCATGTACAGTTGATGAACTTCTTTTTCCACGAACTCCTGATGCGCGAACGGCGAGACGACGCCGGCCAGATCCTGACCCACGCCAAGCCGCCGGTCGACGACGACGTCGTCTTCCTGCACGCCTCGGCGGAGGGAGAAGCCGACGGCCGCCTGATGCGCCGCGAGTTCGTCCGCGCCTACTACCCAATCGATATCAACGGCACCCTGCGCACCGCCATCGCCTGGACGACATCGGCCTCGGCCTGCGCCGTCATCGAGATGGTCCGCGCCGCCGTCCTGCCAGAAAAGGGCTTTATTAAACAAGAAGAGATCCCCCTCGCACCCTTCCTGGCGACCCGCAACGGGGCGATGTACGGGGCGGTCAAGGGGTAGGTTGAACTTCGCGGCGCCGGCCCGCTACGATCGCTGCACCAAATGCTCAGCCGCGCCGAGCAAGGCCGGGTTCTCGGCGGTGATGACGAACGCGGGGATAGAGGCCATTAAACCGTAGAACCGGCCCTTGTCTTCGAAGCGGCGACGGAAGCCGCCGCTACGGAGCACGTCAAGGATTCGCGGTGCCATGCCGCCGCCGATGTAGACACCGCCGCGGGCGCCCAAGGTCAGGGCCAGGTCGCCGGCGACGGAACCCAGGATCAGACAGAAACGCTCGATCGCTGCGGCGGCGGTGGGGTCTTCGCCCGCCAAACCGAGGCGTGAGATGGTGGCGGCGTCTTCGGCCGTGCCGGCGGCGCCGTCGATCTGGCAGAGAGCGTCGTAGAGGTTTTTCAGGCCGGAACCGGACAACAGACGCTCCACGGAGACCCGACCGAAGCGCTCGGCGAGAACCTTCAGGATCTCGATCTCTCTGTCATCCGCGGGCGCGAAACCGACGTGGCCACCCTCTCCGGACAAGGCCGCCCAGTGGCCTTCGCGCTGAACCAAACCGGAGACGCCGAGACCGGTGCCAGGTCCGATGACGGCGATGGGTGCGCCGGTGACGGCTTCGCCACCACCGATCGGCTCGGTTTCGCCATCGCCCAAGCGCGGTACGGAGAGCGCAAGCGCCGTGAAATCGTTGACGATGAGGAGCCGGTCGAGACCGAAACGCGCCTTCAGCTCCCGTTTGGAGAACTGCCAGGGGCTGTTGGTGAAGTGGATAATGTCGTCGTGGGTCGGGCAGGCGACGGCGATGCAGGCCTCTGCGATCGGGTTGTCGCCGGCAAAGGAGCCAATGGCCTCGGCAATACCGGGGTAGTTTCGGACCGCCAGGGTCTCTGATCCCTGCGGCCGGCCCGATGGACCGACCCAGGCGAAGCGGGCATTGGTGCCGCCGATATCGCCGACCAACCTCGCCACAGTTCCTCCCCGTTTCAACCGTCACGTCCGGCCGCGATACTCGCCCATCGCGGCGCGGTCGTCCAGCGGCAAGAACCGCGATGTCGCCGGTGCCCTAGAAGATCACTTCTGAACGATCCATTCGTGTTCCGGATCATTCTTGAAATGCCAGACGCGGCGCGGGCCGGCCATGACGTTGAGATAATAGAGATCATAACCGTGCGGCGCGCCGACCGGGTGGTACCCCCGGGGCACCATGACAACATCTCCGTCATGCACGGTCATTGTCTCGTCGATACAGCGGTCGTCAGTGTATACCCGCTGGAAGGCGAATCCCTGGCCGGGATTGACCCGATGATAATAGGTCTCCTCCAGGCTCGATTCGGTCGGCAGGGCGTCGGTGTCGTGCTTGTGCGGCGGGTAACTCGACCAATTGCCGGAGGGTGTTATGACCTCAACGACCAGCAGACTGTCGGCCGGTTCCGTCTCCGGCAGGATGTTGAAAACGTAGCGCTTGTTCCCCGCCTCGCCGCGTTCCTCGTATCCGACATCATCGGGTCCGATCAAACGGGGCGGCAGGTCGCCCTGGCCAGGAGCGGAGCAGACCGCGAGTTCGAGATCGCTGACGGCTTCGACCGTGTAGCGGTTACCGGCCGGGACGTATACGGAATGCGGTTTCTTGCCCTCGAAGACGCTCTGACGCCCGCCGATGGCTTCATAGCGTTCTTCGCCTGCCATGACATTGGCGCGGCCGGTCACCAAGACCAGACATACTTCGCGTTGGCCGGTGTCGGCGTGCACCGTTTCACCGGCCGCGAGCTTGTGCAGCTTGAAGCCGACGTATTTCCAGCCCGCCATTTCCGGCGTGACTTCAAGGACGACACCGTCCGCCTTCCGTTCACCGGGACGTACAAGCAGAGACGACATGTTATTCCTCATTTCAGTTCGAAGGTGGGCGACCGGGGACATTGCGGTCTGATTCCCCGTTGTGGATTCGCGCCTTCAATGATGACTATATTCCATCCAGCTTTCGGCAAACGAGCCAAAACGCGCGGCCATGACCTCGACTGCCTCGGCGTCGTCGGTTTCGCCCTTCAACCATCGCTCGGCAACATCGGCGAATATGGTGCGCCCAATGGCGAACCCTTTGACCACATCATGGCCGGCGGCGACGCGCAGGGACTCCAAAAGGGCGTCCATGGGTGCGTCCAAACCAAGGACGACGACGCCACGGCAATGGAGGTCGAATTCCGAGATCACCGAACCGACGGCTTCCCAGGCGGCGTCGCTGGCCAACGGTTCTAGCTTCCACCAAGCGGGTCGGACTCCGAGATCGTAGAAACGTCGCATGGCTTTCGCGACCGTATCGTTGCCGAGCTCCCCGTGTTTGCCCGCGATGACTTCGAGCAGCAGATCGTGGCCGGTGTAACGGCAGGCGTTGAACAAGGTCAGCACCTTGCCCTCCTGGAGACGACGCAGATCTTCCGGATCGTCCGGATGATAGAATACCAAACATTTGACAACATGCTGGACCGGCCACTTCGCGAGTTCGCTTTCGACGTCGGGTCCGGATTCGAACTCCAGGGGACGGGACCCCGGTTGTTCCACGGGACGGCCGATCCACAGGCCGTTACCGGCCGATTGGTCCAACGCTTTTTGTCCGTACCGCGAATCGAGAAGCGCGCCAAAACCCTCGCGCCTGTCGGCAACCTGTTCGGCCGCCCTTAGCGCCAGCAACTTAAAATCCTCGATTCGTCCGGGATCGGCTCCACAGCGCTCAGCCATTTCCTCGAATTGGCTTCGGTGATCGACTGCGAGCGCCATCAGGGTTTCCGGGCCGGTCATTGATCGTCTCCCGCCATCACCGGAAGTTGTTGGTCAGAAAAATTCCTCTGGCAAAACGAAATCTTTTTTTCATTTACCATTTAAAAATAGAATTACGAATCCGAATTGACAAGACCCGCTTCGACATTTGCCGTCGATGGTGTCGGTTTATGGGGCTTGGCAGTGGCGCGTTTACTGGCTGTCGTCTGAAACGCCCAAAGAAATTGCAAGGACCTGAGCTAGGCACAGCGATGCGGCGAGAGCCCGGAAACCATGCATCACCGCGTCCTCGACGAAAAAGCAGACCGAAGAATGCTGGGCCAGTGGGCTCAGCGGGTGGTCGGTGATACTGACCACAGGGATGTCCCGCTGAGCCGCATCAGAGACGGCATCGATGACCGTCGGTGTATAGTCAGCAAAACTCGTCGCGAACAGGAGATCCGATTTCGCCATTTGAAGGCGTTGCTCGACAACCATGCCGCCGACATTGTCGAGCAAAACCGCCGGCCGGCCGATCTTTGATACCATGTAGAAGAATGACGAGGCCACGGGATAGGCACGCCTCTGTGCTAAGACGTAAATGGTATCGGCCGCTTTCATCATCGTTGTCGCCCGTTCGAGATCGTTGTCCGGAATCTCGTCACTTAGATGGTGGAGAGCGGCGACGTTGGCATCGGTGAACTGGCGAAGCAGGGCCGGTGCGCTGCGCTCGCCTCCATCCAGGTCGTCACGCATGGCCGCCAGACGGTCGGCGTAGCTTGGCCGGCTCTCGAGCAATCGTTGTTGAAACAGGCGCTGGATATCGGAGAAGCCGTCAAAACCGAAGGCCTTGGCAAACCGGATCAGGCTCGAAGGCTGGACGTCGGCCCTTTTCGATATCTCGGCGATCGTCTGAATGGCGAAATCGTTGGGATTATCGAGGGCAAACTGGGCGATCTGCTTCAAGCGACGGCTGAGCGAATCGTAGCCGGCCGATATCTCGCGAACGGCCTCCGCATAGGTCGTCGGTTTCTTCTTCGTTTTTACCATTTCCTCAGGCCGCGGTCAGGGGCCTTTCCCATCCATTTCAGTTCATTCCACATCGTGGAATTTTTTTTACGTTCGATCAATGCAAATAGGGAATTGGGAGCGCCGTTCTAGCGAACAGTCCCGACCGCCATCCGCGTGTTTCGGCGATTGCCGAAGGCATTGTCCAGCCTCCAGGGCGCAGAATTCACGTCATCAGGACCGAGGAACCAAAAACCGATTGGTTACCTTCTTGTTCTCTATCGTCACAACTATTCGTCAAAATTGGCTTTTAAATTCCAGTTTGATCATCAATACACTCGTTTACTCAAAGGGCAGGACCCCGCAATCGGCACGCTCAAGACGATCGGCACCGTCGTTCGTCCGGGTCCTTGGCGCTCGAATTGAAATGCGATTGCAATTGAGGGCCGTGCAGAAGACAGTGTTCGACGAAACCGATGTATGCGATTTGGCGCCTGCGCCGGCTCAATTCGGTGAAAAGAGGACACTTCAGGACCGGGGTGAATTTGTATGGCCGAAACGATTTGGCAACTCCTTCACGCATGTGATGATGCGGCGATAGCCCTCTCGGCACCGGACCGTCTCCCGCTCGATTACGCAGGTTTGAAGGAACAGGTCACCTCAACGGCGGCGACTTTGACGGCCCGCGGTGTGACACAAGGCGATGCCGTCGGCATCGTTCTTCCGAACGGGCCGGAAATGGCCTCTGCCTTCCTTTCGGTCGCCTGTTCGGCGACCGCGGCGCCGCTCAATCCCAACTACACGGCGGACGAATTCGCCTTCTATCTGACCGACCTGGAGGCCAAGGCCGTCATCGTCATGGACGGCGTCGACACGCCGGCCCGCGACGTCGCCCGGGCCGAGTGTATGGCCGTCCTCGAGATCCAAGTTGCCGACGGCGCACCGGCCGGCCGATTCACGATCGAAGGCCAAAGCGACGGCGTCGCACCGCAATCGAGCGCCGACGACACAGCTTTGGTCCTGCATACCTCGGGCACCACGTCACGTCCGAAGATCGTTCCCCTGAGCCAGCGCAACGTCTCCGCCTCCGCCCAACACATCCGCGACACACTGGCCCTGACATCCGGCGACCGCTGCCTCAACATCATGCCGCTGTTTCACATCCACGGCCTGATCGCCGTCATTATGGCCTCGACGGCTGCCGGCGCCTCGGTCTACTGCACGCCCGGCTTCAACGCCATGAAGGTCTTCAGTTGGATGGAGACCGCCGAACCGACCTGGTATTCGGCGGTGCCAACCATGCATCAGGCGATCCTGGCCCGTGCCGCACGCAATACGGAGATCATTGAGCGGCTCGGTCTCCGCTTCGTCCGCTCGTCTTCCGCCTCCCTACCACCGCAGGTCATGGCCGAACTGGAGGATACCTTCGGCTGCCCGGTCATCGAAGCCTACGGAATGACCGAGGCGGCTCACCAGATGGCTTCCAATCCGTTACCGCCGGCCGGCCGTAAGGCTGGATCCGTCGGCCTCGCAGCCGGCCCCGAAGTGGCGATCATGAACGAAGATGGTGCGCTCCTCGAGCGGGGCGCCAAAGGTGAGGTCGTCATACGTGGGCCCAACGTCACCGCTGGCTACCGCAACAATGAGAAAGCCAACGCCGAGGCCTTCACCGGTGGTTGGTTCCGTACCGGCGACCAGGGCGTCATAGACGCCGACGGCTACCTGACCATCACCGGCCGTCTCAAGGAGATCATCAACCGCGGTGGCGAGAAGGTATCGCCGCGCGAAGTCGACGACGTGCTCATGGACCATCCAGCCGTCGCACAGGTCGTCACATTCGCTCTCCCTCACGACAAACTCGGCGAGGAAGTGGCCGCCGCGATCGTATTGAAGGACGGCGAGACGGCCGAACCGAAGGAGATTGCCTCCTTCGCCAGCGAACGGTTGGCCGCCTTTAAGGTGCCGCGCAAGTTGGTGATCATCGATGAGATCCCGAAGGGCGCCACCGGCAAGTTGCAACGCATCGGCTTGGCCGAAAAACTGGGACTGGCGTGATGCGGATTTGTATCTTTGGTGCCGGCGCCATCGGCGGCCTCCTGGCGGTCAAGTTGGCCGAAACCGGCGAGGACGTATCGATCGTTGCCCGCGGCCCCCACTTGGCGGCCATCCGCGAGAACGGGCTGAAGCTACGCATGGGCGGCGAGGAAACCGTGGCGACGGTCCGCGCCTCCGACGATCCAGCCGATCTCGGCGAGCAGGACTATGTCATCGTCACCCTGAAGGCCCATTCGGTACCCGCCGTCGCTGACAGGATGGCGCCGCTCCTGGGCCCTGAGACAGCCGTCGTTACCGCCCAGAACGGCATTCCCTATTGGTATTTCCACGGATTCGACGGTCCCTACCGCAACCGCCGCGTCGAAAGCGTCGATCCGGGCGGACGCCTATGGGAAGCTTTGCCGCCGGAGCGCGCCATCGGATGCATCGTCTATCCCGCTTGCGACGTCCCTGAACCAGGAGTCATCGAACACTTGGAAGGCGATCGCTTCACCTTGGGCGAGCCCAGCGGCGAGAAGACCGAACGGGTGCATCGGCTGGCCAAGGCGTTCGTTGCCGCCGGTTTCCGCACGCCCGTGAAACCGCGCATCCGCGACGAGATCTGGATCAAACTCTGGGGCAATCTCTGCTTCAACCCGCTCAGCGCGCTGACCCGAACGACACTTGATCTGATCGCCACGGATCCCGACTCACGCGACGTGGCCCGCGCCATGATGCTGGAGGCCAAGGCGGTCGGCGAGAAGCTCGGCGTGCGCTTTGCCATCGACGTCGACAAACGCATCGCCGGCGCCGCTGCGGTCGGGGCGCACCAGACGTCCATGCTGCAGGACCTGCTGAAAGGCCGTCCCATGGAGATCGATGCCTTGGTGACATCGGTACAGGAACTCGGCCGGCTGGTCGAGGTGCCGACTCCGACCCTCGATGTCGTCCTTGGCCTGGTCCGCCGCCTCGCCCGCAGCGAAGGTTGCTATGATTGAAAATTTGAAGTTTTGGACGTTGCCACGATCCTAGCCTTTCGCCGTCAACGATCGCTTCCTGGGCGCTTGCAAGACATTAAATGCCGTGCAGGTGAAAATATCCGGCAGCGCAAAATTGGATGTTAACGGCGCACCGGGTGACCGGCGCCGGTAGGATAAATGACCGCCGTTGGTGTCGAACACAGTCTGTTCAAAAGGGGGACGAATAGGTGTCTGACATAGAAATCGCCCGCAAGGCCGACAAGAAACCGATCCAGGAAATCGGTGCGAAATTGGGCATCAGTTCCGATCATTTGCTGCCGTTTGGCCATGACAAGGCCAAAGTGTCCGAGGCCTTCATCGAGTCCATTCAGGACCGGCCAGATGGAAACCTCATCCTCGTGACCGCGATCAACCCGACTCCGGCCGGCGAAGGCAAAACGACGACCACCGTTGGCTTGGGCGACGGTTTGAACCGGATCGGAAAGAACGCTGCCATCTGTATCCGCGAAGCGTCCCTGGGGCCCTGTTTCGGCATGAAGGGCGGTGCCGCCGGCGGCGGTTACGCCCAGGTCGTTCCCATGGAGGACATGAACCTCCATTTCACGGGCGACTTCCACGCCATCACCAGCGCCCACAACCTGCTCGCGGCCCTGCTCGACAACCACATCTACTGGGGCAACGAACAGGGTATCGACATCCGCCGCGTCGCCTTCCGCCGGGTCCTCGACATGAACGACCGGGCGCTCCGCCAGATCGTCTGCAACCTGGGCGGCGTCGCCAACGGATTCCCCAGGGAAGCCGGTTTCGACATCACGGTGGCGTCGGAAGTGATGGCGATCCTGTGTCTTGCCGAAAATCTCAAGGACCTGGAAAAACGCTTGGGCGACATCATTGTCGGCTACCGCCGCGACCGCTCGCCCGTTTATTGCCGCGACATCAAGGCCGACGGCGCCATGGCCGTGCTGCTTCAACAGGCCATGCAGCCGAACCTGGTTCAAACGCTGGAAAACAATCCGGCTTTCGTCCATGGCGGGCCGTTCGCCAACATCGCGCACGGCTGCAATTCTGTGGTCGCCACCAAAACGGCTCTAAAGCTTGCCGATTACGTCGTCACCGAGGCAGGCTTCGGCGCCGACCTGGGGGCCGAAAAGTTCTTCGACATCAAGTGCCGCAAGGCGGGGTTGAGCCCGAACGCGGCCGTCATCGTTGCCACGATTCGGGCCTTGAAAATGAATGGCGGCATAGCCCGCGACGACCTCGGTGAGAAAGACGTCGAAGCCGTCCGCAAGGGTTGCGCCAACCTGGGTCGACATATCGAGAACGTTAAGCAGTTCGGCGTCCCGACGGTCGTCGCCATCAACCACTTTGTCTCGGATACGGACGAAGAAATCGAAGTTGTAAAGGAATATGTGGCGAGCCTGGGCGCCGAAGCCGTCCTCTGCCGACATTGGGCCAAGGGTTCGGAAGGCACCGAGGAACTGGCCAGCTGCGTCGTCGACATGGTCGAGCGCGGTTCGGCGCAATTCGCACCAATCTATTCCGATGACATGCATTTGTTCGAGAAGATCGAAGCCGTCGCCAAACGGATTTACCGTGCCAACGAAGTGATTGCGGACAAGAAGATCCGCGACCAACTTCGCCAGTGGGAGGACCAAGGATTTGGAGACTTGCCGGTTTGCATGGCGAAAACACAATACAGTTTCTCTACCGACCCGAACCTACGCGGGGCACCCAACGATCATGCCGTTCCGATCCGCGAGGTGAGATTGTCGGCCGGGGCCGGTTTCGTCGTCGTCATATGCGGCGAGATCATGACCATGCCGGGCCTGCCGAGCGTGCCGGCGGCGGAGTCCATTCGCATCGACGACAATGGCCTCATCGAGGGTTTGTTCTAGGCCGCACCGACAGGATGCCGAATGCCGCTGGCGGGGGAAAAACCTACTCGGCGGCGACGCCGGTTTCGTCCGCCGCTTTCTCGACCCGGCAGGCCGAGTATTTGAACTCGGGGATCTTGCCGTAGGGATCGAGTTGTGGATTGGTCAGGATGTTGGCCGCCGCCTCGACGAAAGCGAAGGGCACAAAGACCATGTCCTCGGCAATCGCTCGGTCGGCCCGGGCCATGATCTCGATGCTGCCACGCCGCGTCGATATGCGCGCCGTATCGCCGGGGGCGATGCCCAGTTTGCGAAGCGTCTTCGGATGGAACGAGGCGTTGGCTTCCGGTTCCGCCCAGTCGAGCACGGCCGTTCGGCGGGTCATTGACCCGGTGTGCCAGTGTTCCAACTGGCGTCCGGTGATCATGATCATCGGGAAATCCGCGTCCGGCGTCTCGGCCGGGGCGACGATCGACGCCGGCGTAAATTTGGCCCGGCCGTCCGTTCTCGGGAACTTGTCGCCGAAGACGATCGGCTGGCCCGGGTCGTCATCGGCGAGCGACGGATAGGTGACGACGTTGTCGCGTTCCAGTCGCTCCCAGGTGATGTTATCGAGGGATTTCATGGACTTCTTCATTTCGCTAAAGACATCGCGCGGATGTTCATAGGCCCAGTCGAGCCCGAGGCGATTGGCCAGGTCGACGACGATGGCCCAGTCCTCGCGCGCCGCGCCCGGCGGCGGGACGGCGGGCCGGCCCATCTGCACCTGGCGGTTGGTGTTGGTGACCGTGCCGGTCTTCTCCGCCCATGCCGTCGCCGGCAGAATGACGTCGGCGTAATTGGCGGTTTCGGTGAGGAAGATATCCTGGACGACGAGATGCTCCAGTTTGGCGAGCGCATCCCGCGCGTGCCCGACGTCCGGATCGGACATGGCCGGGTTTTCGCCAAGGATATAGAGCCCCTTGATGGCACCGTCGTAGATGGCGTCGACGATCTCGACGACAGTCAGCCCCGGTTGCGGGTCGATATCGACGTCCCACAGTCCCTTGAACAATTCCCGGGTCGGCGCCTGGGCGACCGGTTGATAATCGGGCAGGACCATGGGGATTAGCCCGGCGTCCGACGCGCCCTGAACGTTGTTCTGGCCGCGAAGCGGGTGCAGTCCTGCGCCGGGCCGCCCGACGTGGCCGCACATGAGGGCGAGCGAGATCAGGCAGCGCGAATTGTCCGTGCCGTGGATGTGCTGGGAGATGCCCATGCCCCAGAAGATCAGGGCCGCCTTGGCACCGGCGAAGGTGCGGGCCACGTCCCTGAGCACGCCCGCATCGACGCCGCAAATGGGCGCCATGTCCTCGGGTGTGAACGCCGTCAGGTGTTCCTTCATGGCATCGAAGCCTTCGGTCATCGATTCGATGTACTGGCGGTCGTAAAGCCCTTCCTCGACGATCACGTGCATGATGGCGTTGAGCATGGCGACGTCGGTGCCTGGACGGAACTGCAGCATATGGCTGGCGTGGCGTTTCAGGCCCTGGCCGCGCGGGTCCATGACGATCAACTGGCCGCCACGCTTGGCGAACTGTTTGAAGTAGGTCGCGGCGACGGGATGGTTCTCGGTCGGGTTGGCGCCGATGACGATGGCGACGTCGGCGTTTTCGATTTCGTTGAAGGTGGCGGTGACGGCGCCGGAACCAACGTTTTCCATGAGGGCGGCGACGGACGATGCATGACACAGCCGGGTGCAATGGTCGACATTGTTGTGTCCGAACCCGGTGCGGATCAGCTTCTGGAAGAGATAGGCCTCCTCGTTCGAGCATTTGGCGGAACCGAAACCGGCGACCGCTGCGCCGCCGTGCTCATCGCGCAGCGCCAGGAGCCCGCTCGCCGCTTTTTCCATGGCTTCGTCCCAGGTCGCTTCCCGGAAATGGGTGTCAGGATTGGCGGGATCGACATCGAGTCCCTTCGACGGCGCGTCGTCACGGCGGATCAGCGGCGTGGTCAGGCGGTGAGGGTGGGTAACATAGTCGAAACCGAAACGACCCTTGACGCAGAGCCGGTTCTGGTTGGCCGGACCGTCGACGCCGTCGACCCAGGCGATGGCACCGTCCTTGACCTTGAACGACAACTGGCAGCCGACGCCGCAGTAGGGGCAAACGGATTGGACCTCATTGTCATAGGCGGAACTATCGCCAGTTTCATCCGCGGCGAGGGCCGTCGCCGGCATCAAGGCGCCGGTTGGACAGGCCTGAACGCACTCACCGCAGGCAACGCAGGTCGAGGTACCCATGGGATCGCCGAAATCGAATGTGATCCGCGCGTCATGCCCGCGTCCTGACATGCCGATGACGTCGTTGACCTGGACGTCGCGGCAGGCCCGGACGCAGAGATTGCAGTGGATGCAAGCGTCCAGGTTGACCCGCATGGCGGCATGAGAGTCGTCGAGCAAGGGGACGCGCGTATGTTCCAGAGGCGGGAGACGGCTTCCCGAGATGCCCTGCCGATTGGCCATGAGCCAGAACTGCGACGACCGGTCGTGCGCCTTGTCGCGGTCCGGCTGGTCGGCGATTAGCATCTCCATGACCATGCGCCGTGCCTTGACGGCACGCTCCGACTCGGTGACCACGACCATGCCTTCGCTGACCGGGCGGATGCATGACGCGACAAGCGTCCGTTCGCCTTCGACCTCGACCATGCAGGCCCGGCAGTTGCCGTCGGAGCGGTAGCCCGGTTCCGGCGTGTGGCAAAGATGGGGAATACCGGTCCTATTAGCCCGCGCCGCTTCCCAGATCGATTGGCCGTCGCGGGCCGAGACCGTTTCGCCGTTCAGCGTAAAGGTGATCGTCTTTGGTGATTCGGCCGTGGTCATGGTCCGATCTCCTCACCAAAGTGTTTGATGGTCAGACGGATCGGATTCGGTGCGGCCTGGCCGAGACCGCAAATGGAGGCATCGGCCATCGCTTCGCACAGGTCTTCGAGCAGGGTCTGGTCCCAGGTGTCGCGTTCCATGAGTTTCACCGCCTTCTCGCAGCCGACCCGGCAGGGCGTGCATTGGCCGCAGCTTTCATCCTCGAAGAAGCGCAGCATGTTGAGTGCTGCGTCCCGGGCCCGGTCCTTTTCGGACAGCACGACCACAGCGGCCGATCCGATGAAGGTTCCGTGCGCCTGCAGGGTGTCGAAATCGAGCGGTACGTCGTTGACGGAGGCGGGCAGCAGGCCCGACGACGGGCCGCCCGGCTGGTAGGCCTTGAAGATATGCCCATCGGCCATGCCGCCGGCCGCCTCGATGATGTCGTCGATGGTCGAACCGGCTGCAAGCAGATAGACACCCGGTTTCTTCACGCGACCGGAGACCGAATAGCTGCGCTGTCCTTTGCGGCCGTTTTTCTCGACCGAGGACAGGATTTCCGCCCCCTCGCGCAGGACGCGCGCCACCCAATAGAGCGTTTCGATATTGTTGACGAGGGTCGGCCGGCCGAAAACGCCGACCTGGGCGACATAGGGCGGGCGGTGACGCGGCAGGCCGCGCTTGCCCTCGATACTCTCGATCATCGCCGACTCCTCACCGCAAATGTAGGCCCCGGCACCGCGGCGCAGGTCAATGTAGCCCTCCTCGACCAGCCCCACCGCTTCCAGGTTGCGGATCTCTCGGCGCAGGATCTCAAGGATGGCCGGGTATTCGTCGCGCATGTAGAGGTAGACCGTCTCGGCCTCCACCGCCCAGGCGGCGATCAACATACCTTCGAGAAACAGATGCGGCTTGCGCTCCAGGTAATACCGGTCCTTAAAGGTTCCCGGCTCGCCTTCGTCCCCGTTGACGGCCAGGTAGCGGGGGCCCGGTTCGGCGCGGACGAAAGACCATTTGCGCCCGGTCGGAAATCCGGCGCCGCCGAGGCCGCGCAGGCCGGCCTCGATCAAAATTTCCTCAATGGTCTCAGGCGCCGTCTCGCCGCCTCGCAAGGCTTCCAGTTTTTTGTATCCGCCATCGCCCCTGTAGGCATCGAACCCCTCGTAGTCCGGGATATGCGGGTGGATGTCGCCGACGTCGATCGCCGCCTTGATTGTCTCCGGGGTCGCCCGGTCGATGTGATTGTGCCCGAGTTCCACCGTCGGCGCCGTGTCACAGCGCCCCATGCATGGCGCGCGGATAACACGGACCTCGGCAGGATCGAGTCCGTCCTCGAGTGCGCTTTGGAGTTGCCGGGCGCCGGCCAGCTCGCAGGACAGGGAATCGCAGACACGGACCGTCAACGCCGGCGGCGGCGCCTCCCCTTCCCCGATCACGTCGAAATGTGCGTAAAAGGTGGCGACCTCATAGACTTCGGCCTGGGACAATCCCATTTCTTCGGCCAATGCCCGCAAGTGGGCCGCCGATAGGGAACCGTAGCGGTCCTGGATCAGATGCAGGAATTCGATGAGGAGATCATGCCGGCGAGGCCTGTCGCCGAGGAGACCGCGAATGTCCTCCAAAGCGGTTTCGTCAAATTGGCGCCCCTTCGGCGTTCTCCGGCCTTTACCGCTCCCCGATTTCCATATGCCTTTCGAGCCGTCGAGCGGAGCCATCGTACCCACCTCCCCTTCTGCGAAACTATACCAGAGAAGCCGGATTCGTGCGCCGCGGCAAATCGTATTTCGTTAAGGCGCCATTCGCCCGGGTTATCGCGCTTGATCACTCAACGCATTTGCCAAGGCGAGGATTGCCGGCAACGCCGGTTCCCGTTCGACGACCGCCAGGCACATGGGCTTCGCCACCTCGGGTTCGACCAGGGAGAGCTTTATCGTTCGGGACGAAAACGGCAAGCTGCCGACCAACTTTTCCGGCGCGATCGTCGCCGTCGTCCCGGTCTCAACCTGCGCCAGTGCCGCCGTGAACGCGTTGGTCTCCATGATCAGGTTGGGCTCGACCCCGACCTCTTCGAAGACCTCGTTGAGGATCCGCCGGTTGCGCATGTTCTTGGTAAGCAAGCAGAGCGGCAGCCCGGCCGCCTCCCGCCAGGTGGCGGTGTCTTCCGATCTCGGTGCCAAGGCGGGCGGTGCCAGCAGGACGTAGCGCTCGTCGTACAATACCTCTGTCTTGAGAGATTTCGGGATTTCCGTCTCCAGATAGGTGATACCGGCATCCAGGGAAAACTCCTCCAGCCCCTGCCAGATCTGGGATGAGGAGGCCGAATGGATCTCGATGACGAGCCCGGGGTGCTGCTCACGAAGGCGTTCCAGATTCCGGGCGGCGTAGGTTATCGCCGTCGGCACCGTGCCGATGACCAGGCGCCCCGACAGCATCCCTTTCGCCTGCTCGATTTCCTGGCGCATGCCTTCCGCATCGGACAGCAATTGACGGGCCCACTTGAGGACGATTTCCCCTTCATCGGTGAACCCCATGAAGCGGTTTCCGCGCTTGACGATGGGCGTCCCCCAACTCATTTTCCAGGTTCCGGATCCGTGCCGAAAAGGCCGGTTGCGAGATCCCGCATTCGTCCGCCGCCCGGGCAAAGTGGCGGTGCCGGGCCAATGCTGCGAGGAGTTGCATGTCGCGGAGGTCAGTCATGGATCGAAGGGGCCCAGTTTCGGCCGGCGGTCTATTTCCGTCCACCTCTCGCGGTCACTGAGGCTCCGTTGGGCAATGTCGCCGTTCTCTTCACATCTATCAACAGCACGCACAACACGAATTCTATCGAATACCACGCTTCTATGAACCCGCACCACCATCTCCGATCAAGCTGAAGGGGGCCCAGAACAGCGGGTGGGCATAGCTGAAAACGGTCTTGCCGGCGGCGTCGACGAAACCGGGGCCATCAATCAATGACAACATCGATTTCCGAAGTGCCTGGGCCCGGGGTAGCGTCGGTTCGGTGGCGTGGACCCGGAACAATTCCGTCGTCAGCTTGCGCGCCGATGCGCTCTCCACCGGCCAGTTGCTGACCAGCAAAGAGCGGGTTCCAGCGTAGAAGAAGGCGCGGCCGAGGCCGGAAACCGCCTCGGCACCGGCGCCGCCCGCTGCCCCGGTGTTGCAAGCAGACAATATCACCCAGTCGGCATCGAGCCGGAGCACCAGAATTTCTGTCATCGTCAGGAGCCCGTCCTCGTCGCCGCCGGCCACTTCCGGCGCCGACAGGGCTAGCGCTGGTTCCTGCAGTCCCTCCAGTTCACCCGGCACCAGGCCGTGCGTGGCAAAGGCCAGCACCTTGAACCCCGAAAGATCGGCTTTCTTGACGATTCCTTCGCTGGCCTTTTCACCAGTAAACAAGGTTTGGCTCGGATCGGCGTTTAGCGCCAGTGCGATACTGCGGATCTCGTCGGCCGTGTCGGGCAATCTCGGCAGCGTATCCAGATTGATCGGTCCAACTGCCGCCGTCGGCGCGGCGCGTCGGGCCAGCATCATGCCGCGAGTCTTGACTCCCCCACCCCCATCGGGCGGCGAACCGACGGGCTGTGCCTTACCCTTTTGGCCTGCATTGAAGAAAGGATCGCCGAAACCGGCGAAGGGTTTGCGTTCGGCCCTTCCGGGCGGCAGCTTGCGAAGCAAGGCCAGGGCGCTGACCGAAGGTACGCGGCTGACCGCGTGGTCTCTAATCAGCCAGGATATCTCGCGATAGTCCGCAAACAGTGTGTCTTCCGTTTCCGCTACCATTGGCTCCTTCGTCGGCAGCACCGCCAGCGGCAACCAACCGAGCGGACCATGGGCGACGACGATCAAGTTTGCGGCCGGTTTCCAACCGTCCTCGACCGGTTGCAGGAGTTGTTGATAGGCATCGAAAGCGGTCTCCAGGTCGAAACGTGGGATATCGCCCAGGGTCGTGGCATTGGGCTCAAAAGCGCCGCGCATTAGGGCGACCGTATCGTCAACGTCCTCCTCGCCGGCATCGATGGCGGCGAATTTCGCATCGCCGGATTTCGGCACCGCCCAGACGAAGGACCGTTCCTCGCCAACGAAGAATGAAACCAGCGCCTCGTCGCCCTGCAAGGCCTTGCGTGCGTCGGCGATCGTTGCCGGCTGCGGGTTGATGAGACTGGCGTAATCGGGATAGCGGCGCTCGATGGTCGCCATCAGGTCGCCACGGTTGTCACGTTGCTTGTCGATGCGCGATTTGAGGTCAGCGATGACGTCGGCCACCTGCTCGTCCCGCGGTTTACTCAGAACGTCAGCCAGAAGCGCGTTCAAAGCCGCCGTCTGCTTGCGCGAATCCTGTTCGCGGCGCACCAGATCGGCCAGTTCCGGTTTCGTTGCCATGGCCCGGGCGCCCGAGGCAGCAATGGCGCTCTGCACACGTCGGCCGCGCGCCGTGTCGGCCAATTGGAAAGCAACCTCCATGGCGTCGATGCCAGCCGATTTTTCGAGCGCGGTTCCCCGAATGTCGGCCAGGAGGCCAATATAGGCCTCCATGAAAACGGCTTTCCAACGCTCCTGCGCCGTCTCAGTCGCGTTTTCATCGTCGATGGGCCGCGATTTGGAAAGCAACAGTGGGATACCGGACGTGAAGTGGGCCAGTGCCTCAGCGTACTTACCGGCCCGACTCAAGGCCGCCGCCAGCGTGACACGGGTCAAGGCGGCTCGCGGGTGCTTTTCGCCGAACTGCTCGCTGGCGCTACGATGCGCATCTTCGAGATGGGGCAGCACCTCCTCGGTACGGCCGGTCTTGATCAAGGCAATGGCCAGTGATGGCGTCCTGCCGAGCATGCGTGTGAAACCCGCTGGTTTCATGATCTTCTCGACCCGTGCGAACTCCTCGGCCGCAGCCTCCCATTCGGCCTGATAGGAGAGGATGGAGGCGAGATCGCGCCGGGCGCCCTTCAATTTCGATTGGCGGTCATTGAGGCCAGCGTTCTGGTAGATGCCGATGGCGTCGCGGATCGTCTGCTCCGCATCTTCAGCGCGGCCCTGGGCGGCCAGTGTCGAGGCCAGCTTGCGGGCGATGTCGCCGGTAACCGAGTTGTCGGTGCCAACATTATCCAGAGCCTCGTTGAGCGCCGTCCGGGCGACCACCTCGGCTTCCCGCAAGCGCCCCTGTTTGACCAGGTTGCGGGCCAGGCTGCCGTGCCGGCGGGCTTTCAAGGATGGGTCTTTGTCCATCCTGCCGGCATCACCAAGCGTTTCGATTTCCTTGTGCAGGTATTTTTCAGCCTCGGCCCAACGTCCCTGGATTTCCAGAAGGAAAGCGTCCATGCGGTGGCTTTCCGATTCCAGGGACAACCGCTTCATCGGTGACGGCCGTTTGGTCATGAAGATCTGCTGGATGATCCGTTTGGCCTTTTCGCTGGCCTCGCGGGCCCGTTCGATGTCGCCTTGCGAGGCATACATGTAGGCGAGCCCCCGCTGGGTCGTCGGGTTGGGCCGGATCGCCGCCGCCACCTGCATGATCTTAATGGCTCTCCTGGTTTTGCCGATCTGGTGTTCGGCGAATGCCGCGTCCTTGAGGATCGACTGGCGTTTCTTCGGATCGATCTGGGCACCACGGATCAACTGCACGGCTTTTCGCATATCCTGTACCGCATCGTTTAGGCGCCCTTCTTTTTGTGCCTGCTTGCCGCGCTTGCGGAGGAACAGGGCTTTCTTGGCATCGCTAGCGCCGCCGCCCGGTTGGCCGAACTTGCCCTTCTTTTTCTTTTTCTTGCCGCCGGATTGAGCGACCTCGTATGCCACCATCTCTCCTCGGAATACGACTGACAAACCGTCGTTTTCAGCGGCAATAGGGGGTTTGCCGGGATCACTGAGCGTAGTGGCATGCGAAATCGCGGCCGATCCAAAGAGGACCGGTGCCGACAAAGCAAGCACCATCGCGCGCCTTACACACGCCCTGCCACGGGATAAGAATGCGTTTTGTAACGATTTCACGCCTCACCCCCTATCTCAGGGTAGCGAGCAATTTCCTTGCTTGGCCGACACAGCCGTTTTCCGCCATCCAGACAACACGGTGGGCATCGGTCGACAGGCCCGGCATCTGCTTCAACTTGACGCGGGCCGCCGTGCGCTGGCCTTTCAGGCGGACCATGACCGACATGCCGTCGCGGACCGAAACGCCTGACGGCCATTTCAGGTCCGCCGCGCCCTTCGGCCAATCGACTTTCGTCTTGCCGCCTTTCGGCAGTTCTTTCAGGGACAGCGATCCGCTTTTCTTGGTGTTCGCCCGCCACAACGCCGGTACCGTGCCGGCACGGAAACAATGGGTCCCAGAGCGGCGGACGTCGATATGCCAGACATCCGGCGGTTCCGCCTTGGCCGAGCCGCGCATGACGCCCAGTTTGCTGGCGCCGGCCCCTTGCGGTGCCACCAGTTTGGCGAGCGCCGCGGTCAGGGTCTTATCGCCGCCACCCGCCGCCGCCGCGACAGCCCCGGAATGCGGCCCTTTCAGCATGATCACTTGTCCGCTTTCTGAAACCAGGCTCAGTTCGGTGCCGGTCGCGAGCGTTACTGTCGCGCCATCCTCGATCATACCGCCAGCCGGGTGATCCGGCGACGTGGACCCGATGATCACCAATTGGCAGGCCCAGGCGGGTACGGCCAGAAGCGCAAGCAAGACAAAGGAAAAAAACGGTATCGAATTGCGGCCGTACATTTTCTACTTTTCCTTCAACACGATGGTTTCGCCGGTCGTGCCGCCGGCCAAGCGGCCCGCGTGCATGGCGACAAGTTTATCATCCGGGTAGATTGCGGCCAATTCCTCAAAGGCCTTAGGGGCATTGGCGTGCTCTTCTTTCAGGAGTTCGTAGGCCGCCTCATAAGCCGCAACTTGATCTTCCGGCAAATGGTCAACCGGTTCGAAAGTAAGCACACCCTGGGTCTTGCCCTTCAATACCAACCGACCAATCGGCCGCACCCGCATGCCGCCCACCCCTTTCATGGTTTCTTCGGCGATGCAGACCATGGTGCCTGTCTGCTTGTTGACGCTTTCGAGCCGGGCGCCCGTATTCATGGCGTCGCCATGGGCCGTGTAGTCGAAAAAGGCCTTGCCGCCGAAATTGCCGACCGTGACCATGCCGGAATTGACGCCGACCCGGGTGCCGCCGATCTCGATACCCTGTTCCCGGTATCGGGCCTGAAACGCGCGCGCGAACTTGTCGAACTCCATGGCGCAAAGGGCGGCCCGCTGGCGGTGATCGTCCTGGCCGACAGGCGCATTGAAAAGAACGACGACCGCATCGCCGACGATCTTGTCGATGGTTCCGCCATGTTTGAATGCGATGGAGCACATGCCATCAAGGTACTCGTTGAGGACCGGCAGGATCTTCGCCGGGTCCGATTTTTCGATCATACTGGTGAACCCGGCGAGATCCGAATAGAGGACCGATATCTCGCGGCGCTCGCCGCCAACCGTGAACTTCGTCGGGTCCTCGATCATCTGGTCAACGACTTGTGGTGCCGTGAACCGTGAGAAGGCGTTGCGGATATATTTCTTCTCGGTCCGCACCCGCCCCAGGAACAACGCGGTAACGCCGCCCGCCGCCAGCAGGTAGGCGGTGCTGGGTGCGACCAGAGGCACCAATACCTGGGCCTCCATATAGAGATAGAAACCACCAGACCATAAGGCGACAACGAGGAACACGGATGTCAGTACCTTAACCCAGGGCGGCAGCTTGACGGCAAATGCCAGGCTACCCATTAAGGCACCGATGGTGATGACGAAAACCAACCCGAATGATCCCGCCGCCGGGGCGACGTTGCCATCGAGCAGCTGGGCGACACCGTGGGCATGGATTATCACGCCCGGAATGGTCCCGGCCGTCTCGCCGAGGCCGGCGATCAACGGTGTGCGGTGGCGGTCGGTGAGCGGCAGGTCAGCGCCGATCAGCACGATCTTTCCCTTGAACCAAGGCGCTGGCAAAAGGCGTGCCGCATGGATGGGAAACGACTTGAATGTGGGTGTCTTCTCATTGGGTGGCTGGCGATAGATCAGACGAGGGGCCGTTGTCGCCGGTCCGCTGTCGCGCCCCGTGAGCGCATAAGCCAGCCCGGGCACCCATTTCCCTCCCCGTTCGCCGCCCGGGAAGATCCAGCGCACAGTGCCATCGGCCGGATCGGATTTCAAATTCGGCAAGGCACGCGTCACGTTGGCCGGCAGATCCTCCAGGTATTTCGCCTGCTTCTCCGTCAGCCCGTCCTGCAATGCCACCCAGGACACGGAAATGGGCACTTTGGAGTTGGTCATGGCCGTGAACAGCACCTTGTCCTTCTCGGGTTCGGTGGCCTGATCGAACAGGATGTCGAATCCGATGTGCCTGGCGCCGGCTGCGTTGAGCTTGGCGATGGTCACGGCCAGGATGTCGCGATCGAGCGGCGAGCGGTAGGGGAACAGCGCCAGCGTGTCCTCGGTAACGGTCAGCACCACGATGTCCGGGTGCTGCGGCTGACTGGGCGTCAAGGTTGCAATGCGCAAGTCGGCAACGAAATTTTCGACCAGGATCAGGAACGGCAGGTAACGGAACCCGGCCCAGGTCAGCAGGATGGTGCCGACGAGAACGGCGCCGATGGCCAATCGGAAATTCCTGTTCGAAGCCTCTGCCGTTTCGTTGCCGCTCACCCGCGCTTCCTCCAATCACAAACGCCGAAATTAGAAAACTGCGCAAACGGCATCGCTTCAGGGGGGCTTGGCATTCTGTTCAGGCCGCATCCCGGCTGAGGAACGTGCCCAACGCGGTGTTGAACTCTCCCGGCTTTTCCAGATAGGGAGCATGGCCGGCGCCGGCGATGACAACCGATCCGGCGCCGGGAATGGCGGCGGCTAAGTCATCGGTCCTGTCCTTGGCGACCACCGGGTCGACCTCTCCGGTGAACACCGATACCGGACAGGCCATTGCGGCGAGCAGGTCGCGGTTATCGGTTTCGTTGATCATGCGCGCCGCCGCCTCGACGCCGTCCCTGTTGCAGCGTGATGCGATTTCGGCGATCAGGTCAAAAACGTCGGCCGGCGCATCGGGCGACAGCATGTTCCTGGCCCGCTCGAGCCCGTATTCCCGGGATCCGCCGCGATCGAATGTGGCGAGCCGTTCCCGATAGGGTTCAGCTAATGCTGCCCCTTTCGCCTGGCATCCACCCCAATAAGTACAGGACAGCACCAGGCGTGCAACGCGATCCGGATACCGTCCGGCGAAACGCGCCGCGACCACACCGCCCATGGAGTGACCGACGACCGCGGCCTTCTCGACGGCGCAGTGATCGAATAATTGGGCCAAGGCCTCGGCGAAGCGGTCGACGTCCAGCTCGACCAGCGCCGATCCGCCGTAACCGGGCGCGTCCCAGGCGATGCAACGGTGGTCTCGGGAAAAGCGTTCGAACTGGCCGACCCAACTTAGCGAGTTTCCGGCGAGCCCGTGCAGGAAGACAATGACGTCACCCTGTCCCGTCTCGCGAAAGGTCAGCGGCCCGCCGGGCAGATCTGCCGTCCGTTTCCGCGCATCCATATTCTTGCCCCAGCCGTGTTTTTTTGTGACCGCGCGTCACCCGCTGCGCTTTTCTACACTCTTTGTAGCCTGAATCCACAAAACCGCAAAAGCGGGAAAACAAACGGAAGGGTTGAGAGACGATTCGATTGCGAAACCGCTAGCACCCGTTATGCTTCGACGACGCCTTCCAACGGAGTCAGAACATGCGGTTTTTCTTCCCAATTCTCATCGCCCTAACGCTCGTTCCGGCCAGTCCAGCCGGCCCGGCGGATGCATCCGACTTGTTCAATCAGCTGAAAAAGGCGGTTGACAGTGTCGTGACCGGGTCGCCGTCCACGGGCGCCGGCAGCGGCGCGGCGTCGCTCTTGAGCAACGACGACATCATCGCCGGCCTCAAGGAGGCGCTCCGGGTCGCTACCGAACGCGTCGTCGGCCAGATCGGCGTCGCCGACGGTTACAACGCGGATCCGGCCATCCACATCCCGCTGCCGCCGGAACTCCAAAAGGTGCAGGAACTGATGCGCAAATTCGGCCTGTCGGCCCTGGTCGACGACGTCGAACTGAAGCTCAACCGGGCCGCCGAACAGGCCGCGCCGAAGACCAAGGACCTGATCTGGAAGGCCATCAAGGAAATGACGCTGGACGACGCCAAACGGATTTACGACGGCCCCGACGACGCCGCGACCCAGTATTTCAAGAAGGTGGCTTCCGACGACCTCACCCGTGTCATCAAACCGATCGTCGACCAGACGCTGAACGAAGTTGGGGCGATTGCCGCCTACGACCAACTCATGGGCGATTACGGCAAGCTGCCATTGGTTCCAGACGTCAAGGCGGACCTGTCGAACCACACCGCCAACCTGGCCCAGCAGGGATTGTTCCACTACTTGGCCCAGGAAGAAGCGGCGATCCGCCAGAACTCGGCCAAGCGGACGACGGAGATCTTGGCGAAGGTGTTTGGGGGGTAGGTGTTCTGAGGCGGCGGTTCTCTGACAAACAAGCTTGCTGAGCGGCGTTGTTAGTCGCCGATGAGCCAACTCAAGGCCGACTTATTGTCTAGGAATATGCCGGTTTTCACGCCGCGGTTCGACGCGACGTCTTTCACGAATTTCATTCTCTCCGTTTCTTGAGCCGGGATAATGATGGCTATGCTGGTGCCTGCTGGAAAATGCCTATGGAGTTCGCTGGTGAACTGAAAATCCTGGGTCAAAGATTGTTGAGGCTCGGCACCGGTCATATCGATGAGGAGCCTTCTGCAGGTATTGTCATTTAGTGCACGACTTACCTCTCCGCGCGAGGTCTCGAGTTCATTTTTTGTGATGGAGCCGATCAAAGTAAGGCATACGACGCCTTGGCCCTCAAGAAAGTCCACAACGAAGGGCATTCACCGGCCTTTCGAGCTCTTCCGCAATCTATTCTCCAGATTTTAGCATTCTATTGAATTCAAGTCCCGCGCATCGCCAACCGGACGATGGTAATTTTGGGGAATTATATACAGTTCTGGCCAAAAATAATGTAACATATTGATAATTAACAATAATATATCTATTGACATTGTTGCTTTGTATCTCTACAATTC
>Ga0056126_10000068_pt1 | contig 39174 bp, 45 predicted proteins | sample WorMetLIZAISLAND_FD_71117 | JGI IMG/M metagenome (GOLD analysis project Ga0056126, IMG submission 71117) | Marine gutless worms symbiont microbial communities from Max Planck institute for Marine Microbiology, Germany - Inanidrilus manae... ...
AATGCCCATTGATGATCCGTGATCACAAAACGCTCTGCTGTCATTCAAACCTCCTTCGAAAGGTAGGGTGAAGCACAAATCAACCCGTTTGGGAATCCTGAATCTCAACAGATCCTAGCCTCTTGTCGGGCGAATGCCAAGCTCCTATCTGTATCGGGAGCGATTCGAGAAATAGCCATCGATTGCCTTGAATGTAGGCAACGTACGAGCCGCGAACGCCGGAACTTTTTTTACTGGCGTGCACATTATCGTAAAGGAATTTGAGAATGTCATTTTACCCGCAAGAGCGAACGGCTCTCTTCATAGACGGATCGAACCTATATGCGGCGGCCCGGGCCCTCGGGTTCGATATCGATTACAAACGTCTCCTCGAAGTGTTTAAGAAGAAGGGACAACTGATACGAGCCTTCTACTACACGGCCTTGATCGAAGACCAGGAGTATTCCCCTATCCGCCCGCTTGTCGATTGGCTCGACTATAACGGCTACACCATGGTCACCAAGCCGACAAAAGAGTTCACCGACGCCGCGGGTCGACGCAAGATCAAGGGGAACATGGATATCGAGCTTGCCGTCGATGTCATGGAAATGGCGGATTCATTGGATCATATAATCCTGTTTTCGGGCGACGGCGATTTCCGGCGGCTCGTCGACGCGGTGCAACGCAAGGGACTTCGCGTGACCGTCGTCAGCACCGTTCGTTCGCAGCCGCCCATGGTGGCTGATGAATTACGGCGTCAATCTGACAGCTTTATCGAGCTCGACGACATCCGTGATCAGATCGAGCGCGAATCCAATCATCGTCAGGACAACGGTCCGAACGATGATTACCTGCCACCCGAATATGAAGATCCGCAGGTGGAGATCGCGTAAGCGTCCCCGAGACCACGATGACCGGTATAAACACTGCCTCCGGCATCGGCCCCGAACCAACATGTGGACGTTGCCCGCGGCTTGTTGACTATCGCCAAGAAAACCGGGACGCTTTCCCCGATTGGCATAACGGCCCGGTCTCCTCGTTTGGGAGCGTCGATGCGGAATTGCTTATCGTTGGATTGGCACCCGGGCTGCGCGGAGCGAACCGCACCGGCCGGCCGTTCACTGGCGACTTTGCCGGGGACCTACTCTATCCAACCTTGATTTCGTTTGGGTTCGCAGTTGGTGAATACAAGGCCGCACCGGATGATGGCATCGAACTCAGGAATTGCCGAATTACCAACGCCGTTCGATGCGTCCCGCCAGCCAACAAACCCATCGGTGCCGAAGTATCGGCATGTCGCGAGTTTCTTTGCGATGAAATTGCCGCGATGAAAGGCCTGAAAGTCGTTCTGGCCCTCGGCGCTGTCGCCCATGGCGCCGTGTTGAGTGCACTGGGTGAGCGAAAGGCCACCTGGAAATTCGCCCACAATGCACTCCACGACATATCGAACGGTATCAAGCTCGCCGACAGCTATCACTGTTCGCGGTACAACACGAACACGGGTTGGCTAACGGTCGACATGTTCCACGATGTCTTCTCGCGTGTCAGCGGGGTATTGGACGGTGCTTCATGAACCTGGAGACATTGAACACCGGCACTTGCGCGGTGCGGCGAGATCGTTATCGTTTTGACCCTGGAAGATAAGTCCATGTCTGCGGAAATCGTTAATCTCCGTCAATATAGAAAAGCCAATCGGCGCGCCGAGAAGGAGCGTCAAGCGTCGATCAATCGAGAGAAACACGGACGGACGAAAGGCGAAAAACTCGCCCAATCCGAGGAACGGAAGCGGGACGAGCGACTCATGGACGGCGCCTATTTAGGCGAGAGCGAACCAGGCCGGGATGACGACAACCCGTGAAATTCCGGCCTTCCGGCGTTGCTAGCCCTCAGACTGTTCTTCCGGGTCGAGGAGCCGGTGGAGATGAACGATGACGTATTTCGTATTGGCTTCGTCGACATGGGCATGGCTGGCGCCGCGCCAGGCGTCGAGGGCCTTGGCGTAATTGGGATATATTCCGATGATGTCGAGGTTCTCCGGGTCTACGAACTCCAAGCCCTGTGTGTCTTTTACGGTTCCCCCGAACACCAAGTGTAACAAAGGCGCTTCCATAGATTGTTTCTCCTCAAATCAAGGGGCCGGCGACCTTTTCCGCGTTCGAAACAGACCTGTGAGGGTGCTGCAAACTGGCGGTATGGGTTGTTTCACGTATGATCCGCTAGTGATTACACTGCAAAGAGCGTCGAGGCAAAACGGATGATCGATCTTTACACATGGCCGACCCCTAACGGCCACAAAGTACACATCATGCTGGAGGAGACCGGGCTTCCCTACCGGGTCATACCGATCAATATCGGCAAGGGCGAGCAGTTCGACCCGGAGTTCCTGAAGATCAGCCCCAACAACAAGATGCCGGCGATGGTTGATCCCGACGGGCCGGGCGGTGAATCCTATTCACTGTTCGAATCCGGAGCCATTTTGATCTACTTGGCCGAGAAGACCGGTCGGTTCCTGCCGGAAGACGACCGAGGCCGCTACACAGTCCTTCAGTGGCTGATGTTTCAGATGGGCGGTGTCGGCCCGATGTTCGGCCAAACCCACCATTTCCGCCACTACGCGCCGGAACAAATTGAGTATGCCGTCGAGCGCTACACCAATGAAGCCGGCCGCCTCTACAGTGTCATCGATCGGCGCTTGGCCGAGGTGCCGTTTTTGGCCGGCGACGAGTACACAATTGCCGACATTGCCACCTTTCCCTGGGCCCGCGATCCGGCGCGCAAGGGCCACGAGGTCGAGGATTTCCCCAATCTCAAACGGTGGTTGGCGGAAATCGAGGTTCGCCCGGCCGTTCAGCGCGGCCTCGAAGTTCTGAGCGATGCACGCCGCGACCTGGCCAAGGGGATGAGCGAAGATGAGCGGAGTGTGCTTTTCGGCGACGCGCAATACGAGCGGCGTTGATCTTCACTGCGCTACTCGTAGCGTTGACCTTTCCACGGGTCGCCGAGCATGTGGTATCCTCGCGTTTCCCAATAGCCAGGCCGGTCATTGTCGAGAAAAACAATGTGCCGGAGCCATTTGGCGCTTTTCCAAAAATAGAGGCTCGGGATGACGGCCCGCACAGGACCACCGTGTTCGCGTTCCAAGGGCTTACTTTGCCAGGAGTGGGCGAGGAGCGAATCGTCCCTGTCGAAGCGGTCGATCGGCAGGTTCGTCGTATAGCCGTCGTACCCGTGAAAGATCACGAAACGGGCCTCCGGTTTCGGCGATACGATCTTCAGGAAATCGCGGGCCGACAGGCCAGACCATAGGTTCTCAAGGCGCGACCAGGCGGTGACGCAGTGAATGTCCGAGATGGTCTCGGTTTGCGGCTGCGCCATGAATTGCCGCCAATCCCAGCGGATCGGATTGTCGATCAACCCGGCAACGGTTAACTGCCAGTCATCCTCAGCGATCAGCGGGCGTTTGCCGAGGTCGAGCACGGGAAACTCGGCCGTCGTGCTCTGACCGGGTGGAAGGCCACCGGCATCGTTTCGCCATGGCCGTGAACCCGGGCCCTCCTTGTCTTTCGCCCACTTTTCCTTTTTGGTGGTCAGGGGGCTAGGTTCGTCGCGATCGCCTCGGTGATCGCCGAGAATGGATCCCTCACGCCCCTTGAACAGGGCTTCGAAACGCTGGTCGTCGTCGCAGTCGTCAGGGTTCATGGGAGTACGCCACTCTCACCTCTCGCGCATGAGCCGTGCTTTTTGCCGGTTCCAGTCGCGGTCCTTGATCGCTTGCCGTTTATCGTGTCGCTGGCGGCCTTCGGCCAGGGCCAATTGCACCTTGGCGATGCCGCGGGCATTGAAATAGATGGACAACGGCACGACAGTCATGCCCTTACGCTGCACAGCACCTGTCAGACGTGCGATTTCGCGTCGATGCAAAAGCAGTTTCCGCGGACACCGCGGATCGTGATTGAAGGCGCCACCCGTGTATTCGGGGATGAAAGCGTTTTGCAAATAGAACTCGCCGCCCTTTTCGTCGGCGTAGGCTTCACCGATGCTGGCTTTTCCCTGACGTAGCGACTTCACCTCGGTGCCCTTAAGGATCAAACCGGCTTCAAGGGTTTCCACGATGGTGTAGTCGTGCCGCGCGCGTCGGTTTTGGGCGACGACGTTACCCGGACTCTTTTTCTTTTTCTTCTGGGCCACTTTATTGGGGTTCCCGGAGACCTCAGTTGAGGAGGCCTGCTACGACCATGGACGCGCGCACCCGTTCCTTGCTGGCGGGCGCGATCTCACAGATCGGCAACCGCGCTTCCGAAGAGCACTTGTCGAGGAGACTGGCGGCGTATTTGACCGGTCCCGGGCTGGTTTCGCAAAAGAGCGCACCGTGAAGCGGCATCAAGCGGTCTTGCAGCGCCATGCAATAATCGATGCCGCCCTCCCGCCAAGCCCGCTGCATCTCGGAACATTGCCGCGGCGCAACATTGGCGGTCACCGAGATGCAACCATCTCCTCCACCGGCCAAAAACGGAACGGCCGTGCCATCTTCGCCAGAAAGTTGGCAGAAGTCGGAACCGATGGCGAGCCGTGTATTCATCGGACGGGTCAGGTCTTGGGTTGCGTCCTTGACGCCAACGATGTTGGGAAGTCTGGCCAGGCGAGCCATGGTTTCGACGGTCATATCGACGATACTACGCCCCGGGATGTTGTAGATGATGATCGGGATGTCGGCGCTATCGTGCACGGCCTTGTAGTGCTGATAGAGCCCCTCCTGGGTTGGTTTGTTGTAGTAGGGGGTGACGACGAGCGCTGCATCGGCGCGGGCTTCCTTGGCGTGCTTTGTCAAATGGACCGCTTCATCCGTCGAGTTCGATCCGGTCCCAGCGATGACCGGAACGCGGCCGGCGGCCACCTCTATGCACATCTCTGTTACTCGCATGTGTTCGTCGTGGGTGAGCGTCGGCGATTCGCCAGTCGTTCCGCAAGGAACAAGGCCATCCGTGCCTTCGGAAATCTGCCAGTCGACGAAGGACTTAAAGCTATCCTCATCGACCTCGCCGTTCTTGAACGGTGTAACCAGGGCAACGATGGAGCCTAGGAACATGGCTTCCTCCTTTGTCTTCGGCTGAAAAATGAAAGCGGCGCAACATACTCCCAAGCGCCATTAACGGCAAGTTCACGCATCGGTTTTACAATCGCTTTCCGCTTGACACTGAATGGTGAGCCTTGATTGCGCCGAAGAATGGGACGTAATCTGTTTCGAACCGACGGGGCGAAGACGAGGAGACGGTTCCGTGAGACGACGTTTGCCGATTTGGCTGTTCGTTGTTTTCGCTATCGCACTACCGTTGCGCGCCGACGCCAATACGTCGGCAGAACCGGATTCGTTCTGGCTTCGCAATGCGCTCAAAGCCATGGACCTCGCCAATTGGAAAACGGCGGCGAACTTCGCACGCCGGGTCCGGGATCCGCTGGCCCGCAAATACCTCGCTTGGAAAACCCTGACGGAACCCAATCGGGTCACTGAATTCGAGGTAACCGATGCATTCATGGCGGCCAACCCCGAATGGCCCTATCAGAACCGCCTGCGCCGCCGCGCAGAAGAAGCTATGCCGGAAGTCCTGAAGCCAGAACGTGTGTTAGCCTGGTTCGCCGGGCGCGATCCGGTTAGTGCGGTCGGCAAGGGACGATTGGCCGCCGCCCTTCTGGCGACTGGACAAACGGAAAGAGCGACCGAATTGATCCGCGATACCTGGATCGAGGGCAACTTCCCGAAATCCGGGGAACGGGCCTTTTACAAACGCTATCGTAAATACCTCACCGCTGACGACCATGTCCGGCGTCTCGACCGGTTGCTTTGGGACGGGCGCTATTGGCCAGTCAGGCGAATGATGTGGAAGGTGAAACCGGATTGGCGGGCCCTGGCCGAAGCGCGGATATCCTTGCGCCGGCGGACAGGTAACGTCGATCGCCTCATCCAGAAGGTCCCTGCACATTTGAAGAATCATCCCGGTCTCGTCTATGAGCGGCTTCGCTGGCGGACGCGGAAGGGAAAGAAAACGGCCTACGAGTTACTGGATCCGGCTCCGGACAATTTGGTGCGGCCTGATCTTTGGTGGGAGGAACGGGCCCGTTTGGCACGACGAGCGCTTGCCAAGGGTGACATCTCTGTTGCCTATCGCATCACCAGCGACCACCGCTTGACGTCTGGGGCGGATTTTGCCGACGGGGAATGGATGTCCGGTTGGATCGCTCTGCGTTTTCTCGGCGATCATCAGGACGCGCTCGCGCATTTTGAGAAGATGTACGCCGCCGTCAAATATCCGATCAGCCGGGCACGCGGCGCTTATTGGGCGGGGCGCGCGGCCGAAGCCGGCGACGATCGGGAAAAAGCCGCCAACTGGTATGCCCTCGCCTCTCGATATCCGACCACATACTACGGTCAGTTGGCTATCAGCAAAGTCAATCCCGATGATAGCCTGCCACTTATCGATGAGGACGTGGAGCCTGCGGCAGACATACAACAAGCGTTCGCCGAAAGCGAGCTTGTCCGTGTCGTCGAGTTGTTGGGTGCGATTGGTGAACACGACCGGATTCGCCCCTTCATTCTGCGTCTTTTTTCGTTGAATGAAGACCGGGGATGGCGGGCTCTGACAGCGGCGCTGGCGCGCCGCAACAACCGGCCCGACCTTTCTGTTTCCGTCGCCAAGCGTTCGAGCCGGGACGGGTGGGAAATGATCGAAGCCGGCTATCCGACCCTGGAGCCGCCGCCGCTTCCAAAAATGGCGAATTTAAGACGCCCGGAAAGACCTTTTGTCCTCGCTGTGATCCGTCAGGAAAGCGCTTTTAGGGTCGATGCGAAGAGCCGGGCACGGGCGCTGGGTTTGATGCAATTGATGCCGCGTACGGCCAAAAAGGTCGCCAAGCAATTGAAAGTGAAGTTCTATCGGACCCGCCTGACGCGTGATCCTAACTACAATATGAAACTCGGGCAAAGCTATATGGCGGAAATGCTGGCCGGTTTCGATAATTCCTATGTATTGGCCCTTGCCGCATATAACGCGGGCCCCAACCGCGCCAAACGCTGGGTCAAGGCGTTCGGCGATCCGAGGGATCCCGACGTGGGTACCATCGATTGGGTCGAAATGATCCCATTCGAGGAGACGCGGAAATATGTGCAGCGTGTTCTTGAGAACCTACAAGTCTATCGGTCGCGGCTCGCCGAAACGGAGGTCGCGCTCAGGCTCGACGACGACCTTCACAACTGAGGCGAAGCCCTTCGACCTCGTCACAAATGTTTCCGCAATCGCGTCATTGCCTGGCCTTATCGGGTCCCGGATAATCCGACGAAACGCACGACAATTTCAGGGGGAAGACCATGCCCACGCGCGATGATATCGATGCATGCGTTTTTGACGCGTACGGAACGCTCTTCGATGTGACGGCGGCGGCCCAGCATTGCCAGGACGCCCTGGGTGAACGGTGGGGCACGTTAGCTCAGGTCTGGCGGGACAAGCAGCTTCAATACACTTGGCTGAGAAGCCTGATGGACGAATACATCCCGTTCTGGCAAGTAACCAGCGATGCCCTCGACTACGCGCTGGCAACGCTCGGTATCGATGATGCGGACCTGCGCAAGCGCCTCTCGATATCTATTACCAACTCGACGCCTACCCTGAGGTCCGCGGAATGCTCGAAATCCTCAAAGGTGCCGGCCTGAAGACGGCGATCCTATCCAACGGTTCCGAGGATATGCTGTCGGCGGCCGTCGCCAATGCGGGGATCGCTCCGCTCCTCGATAGTGTTTTGTCTGTCGAGAAAACGAAGATCTACAAGCCTCATCCGAGCGTTTGTCAAATGGCGGTCGACGACTTGGGTGTGGCCAAAGAGAGAATCTGTTTCATGTCGTCGAACGCTTGGGATGCCTGCGCGGCGGCGAATTTCGGATTCCGGGTTGTCTGGGTCAATCGATTCGGACAGGCCCAGGAACGTATCCCGGGCCGGCAGGAAGCCGAAATCAAGGATCTATCCCAACTTCCGACGCTTCTCGGCGTTTGACGGACGGGTATCACGTGAACACTCCGAACGATGAATTCCGGGAGCGGTTCGTTTCGGCGCAGGACGGTCTCAGGCTCTATGTGCGCGAATATGGCGATCCCAGATCGAGGCGAACACCCGTTCTCTGCCTGCCGGGCCTTACGCGCAACTCAAAGGATTTCCATGGCGTGGCGCGACGGTTGGCGGGTTCGCGCCGGGTTCTGGCCGCCGACATCCGTGGGCGCGGACGATCCGAATACGATCCTGATTGGCGCAACTATCAGCCAGCCACCTACGTTGGCGATTTACGGAACCTGCTGGCGGCGATGGGCATCGAAGGTGTATTCATCGTCGGCACATCGATGGGGGGTATCTTGGCCATGGCTATGGGAGCGGCGGCGCCGACGTCCCTACGCGGGGTGTTGCTCAACGACGTCGGTCCCGACGTCGCCGCCGAGGGCCTTGAGCCGATCATCGCCTACGTGGAACAGAACCGAACCTTTGCGGATTGGCCGGAGGTCATCGACCATTTGCAGGCGTTCTTTCCCAATCTGCCGGCGGCGTCGGAAGGAGAATGGATGGCGATCGCCAAAGCCAGTTATGTCGCCCGCGACGATGGTCGCATCATTCAGGACTGGGATCCGAATATCGTCAAACCGCTTCGCGGAATCGACACGGCGGAAATCGATCTCTGGCCGTATTTCCGGTCCCTTGCCCGTTTTCCCTTGGTTGGCGTGCGCGGCGAAAAATCGGATGTGTTGACCGCCGGCACCTTCCAGGCCATGAGTGACGCGGTTCCGTCGATGGTCGCCGTCACCGTTGTAGGGGTTGGCCATGCGCCGACCCTCGCCGAACCGGAAGTCGTTGAAGCGCTCGACAGGGCCCTGGAAATCGCTGATGAAACCCACCATTGACGATATTCGGTCGGCGGCCGGGGGCTTGCGTGGCCTCAGTGTCCGGACACCGGTTCTAGAAAACCCATTTGTCAATGAACGCATTGGCGGCCGACTTCTGGTCAAGGCGGAGCCGCTGCAGCGGACCGGGTCGTTCAGTTTCGTGGCGCCTACAACACGATTTCCAACTATGCGCGAACCGGTGACCTTTCCGCGGTCGTCGCCTATTCCTCGGGCAACCATGCGCAGGGTGTTGCCGCGGCGGCGGCGGCGCTGCTCGGCATTCCGGCCATTATCGTCATGCCGGCGGACGCCCCGGGTATTAAGGTCGAGAAGACGCGCGCCTATGGTGCTGAGGTCGTGACCTACGACAGGTATGGTGAAAGCCGCGAGGACATTGCAGCCGGGATCGCCGACGAACGCCATGCGACGCTAATCAAACCTTACGACGACCCCTGGATCATATCCGGTCAAGGGACGGTTGGCCTCGAATTGACGGAACAGGCAGCCGAGCGGGACATCAACAAAGTCGACGCGGTATTGGCGCCGTGCGGCGGCGGCGGTCTCATTTCCGGCGTCGCGATCGCGGTTAAGGCAGCGGACCCAGGTATCTCGGTCTACTCCGTCGAACCCGCTGGATTCGACGATACGGCGCGATCGCTTGCCGGTGGGCAACGGGTCGGCGTTGACCCGCATGCCCGATCGATTTGCGACGCGTTATTGGCGCCGATGCCCGGCGAGATGACGTTTGCCATCAACCGGGAACTCCTCGAAGGCGGCCTTAGTGTGACCGATGACGAAGCCAAGGACGCCATGCGCCTCGCCTTTCGCGAGTTCAAGCTGGTCGTGGAACCGGGTGGTGCGGTGGCCCTCGCCGCGGTCCTAAACGGCAAAGTCGATTGCCGATCGAAGACCGTCTGCGTTGTCTGTTCTGGCGGCAATGTCGACGGAGATCTCTACGCGGACGTTCTTGGCGGCGGATAAGTCGGCGTTAGGCCACCTAAATCAACTGGCTTGGGTTGCCACGTCCTGAATGTCGTTTTTTGGTTCGGCGGCAGCCTTTTGCGGCGCCGGTTTGCTATCTGACTTTTTCTCTTCCTTGGGTTCCTCGACCAGCCGCTTGCAATGGCCTTCCAGGAAGGCGCCCGTCTCGATGGCTAGGTCCTCATGCAGGATGTCGCCGACGACGTGCGCGGTCTTGGCGAGCTGGACGGACCGCGCCTTGATCTGGCCATTGACGGTGCCATGGACCCGGACCGTCTCCGCGATGATCTCGCCTTTGACCTCGGCTGTCTTGCCAACAAGCAACGTTTTGGTGCGAACGTCGCCCTCGACGACGCCGTCGACCTGAATCTCCCCTTCGCTGCTGAGATCACCGACGATCTTGAGATCGGCACTGATCAGCGACGGCGGCGCCGGTTTCGGCGGTGCGGCAGGTTCCGCCGCGGCGGGACTGGTTTTCTTACTGCTCTTGGAAAACATATCGTCCCGCGCGGATGAATTTCATCGGATTTCTGGATCGGCCGTTGAAAACCGTTTCGTAGTGCAGATGCGCGCCCGTGCTGCGCCCCGAATTGCCGAGAAGTCCAATCTTCTCGCGGAATTTCACTACCTGACCACGCTTCACGTAGATCTTATGCAGGTGGCCGTAACGGGTCTTGATGCCAGCGCCATGATCGATTTCAATCAGCCGGCCGTATTTTCCCTTCCAACCGGCAAAGGTGACTTTTCCCGGCGCCGTCGCGTAGACCTTCGATTTGATGGTGCTTCCAAGGTCGAGGCCGTAGTGGGCCGACCATCTCTTGTTGATTGGGTCGCGGCGTTTACCAAAACCGCTGGTCACGTAGTAGGAGTTTAAGGGTGCCGAAAGTGGAATCCGTTTCATGATACCTTGCAGGGATTCCCAACGATCCAGCTGAACGTCGAGGTTGACCAAACTCGCCTTCAAACGGCCAGCCGGCATTTCATCGTCCTTGGCGGGTATGAACGGACCTCCTTGGCCCTCCGTACGGCTCTTATCCCGCTTGAGCAGTGCATTGACGTCGAGCCCCGTCAGTTCGACGACCCGCTCCATGGTCTCGATCGACGTGAGCGCACGATCGGTGAGGCGTTGCACCGAGGACTCCTCGTTCTTTTCAAGGGACACGAGTCTGTTTTCCAGATCGGAAATCTTGCGTCGCATACGGGTGCCGTCGAACAGGGCCTGATTACGCTCGGCCAATGCCACTTGTAGGTCGTCCTCGACGGAAGAAAGGTTGTCCTTCAAAGAGAAATTGCGCGAAGCGGTGTCGCTAAGCTGATTTTCGATTTCGGAGAGCTTTCGCTTCAAATCCTCACGCGCATTTTCAATGGTTTCGCGCTCACTTTCAGTGTTCGCCAGCTGTTGGGAAACCGATTGTAAACTCTGCTGAAGGGAAGCGTTCTTCTCGACCAAGCTAAGCATTAACGCATGGTTTTTTTCTAGATCGACCATGATCGAGGTGAATTTTTGCTGGTAGTCGGTGACCTCGCCAAGGAGACTCTGATAGGCGAGCCGACCGTTTACGATTTCACTGTCCTTGTTTTCGACGATTTTATTGTGTTGGACAAAACTATAGGAAGCGTAGCCGGTCCAGGACAAAGCACCCAAAATCAAAAAGACCAGGGAAACCTGCAGTCCGGTCGTTACACGGAAGTATTTGATACGGCCATCAGTCCTAAGGTGAACTAGCCGCTCCGGCAACAAGCGACGGATCAGGCGGCGGGATTTTTGCCACAAGCCCCGCTTTTCCTGTTGGATGGTCATACGATTCCCCTCAACGCGATCCCTTTATTTTATTGGGTCTCCCTCAAATTCCACCCTGATGCAGGGAAGTAAAAGAGACCTCGGTTCCCGAGTTAAACTCGATTTTTCAGTCCTGTCGAAAGTATCGATTGGGGCATTTTCATGCAAGTGATATTACTTGCTCGACGGCCTGGAACGGGCCAATAACACGGGATTCCGCGCCTGAACGTGATCGCGGACAAATGACGCAGAACGAGGTCCATTGGATGTCGGGACAAGAATCAGCGGAATCGGTCTCGAATCCGAGCTTACGCGATCCCGGTATTCTGTTGGCGACCTGGTTCGGTTCCGGCCTTTTGCCGAAAGCGCCGGGGACATGGGGGTCGCTAGCCGCCCTCCCCTTCGCTTGGCTGATCACTATGAACGCTGGACCTCTAGGCTTGGCCATTGCGACGGTATTCGTCTTCGTCATCGGAATATGGGCCTCGAACGTCTATGTCCGCCATTCCGGTGGAGACGATCCAGGACCTGTAGTCATCGATGAGGTGGCCGGCCAGTGGATGACTTTGGCAGCGGTTCCCACGGATATTCGATACTACATTGCCGGCTTCATTCTTTTTCGCCTCGCCGATATCTTCAAGCCTTGGCCGGTGTCCTGGGCAGACCGCTCAGTAAAAGGTGGGCTCGGCATTATGTTGGACGACGTCTTGGCCGCGATTTATTCAGGCGTTGCCCTATACGCCACATACAAACTAGGACTGCTTTGACCATGTATCCGGAATCCCTCGTCGAGGACGCGACCGTGTTGCTCGCCTCATGCCGCGAGAACGGGCTTCGGATTGCCACCGCCGAATCGTGCACGGGTGGGCTTATTTCCGGTCTTCTGACCACGGTCCCCGGTTCCTCCGATGTCGTTGAACGCGGGTTTGTGACCTATACCAACAAAGCCAAGCAGGAAATGCTCGGCGTCCCCGAAGACCTGTTCGAGACCCTCGGTGCCGTGAGCGCGGATGTCGCCCGGGCCATGGCCGCCAGTGCGCTCGACCGATCCGGCGCGGATCTGGCGGTCGCTGTCACCGGTATCGCCGGGCCGGGCGGAGCCACCGAGTCCAAGCCTGTCGGTCTCGTTCATCTGTCAGCCTGTCGAAAAGGCGGCGACGTGATTGATGAACGGCACGTGTTTTCGGGCGATCGTTCCAAAGTTCGTATACAGGCGGTGGCGGTCGCGATCGAAATGTTGCGCGCCCTCGCGGAATGATTGGCGGATCGTCCGGCTGGTCCGTGGAAAACGACCCCCCGCCCGAGAACTCAATGACGCCTCCTTTCCGGCCGAACGGCAAGGACGTGTTCTTTGTATTCGCTGGCGGAATGGTTGCTTTCGCCGCCCTGGTTGCCGCCGTGATCATTGCCAACGCTGTTTCGGATGGTGTTTTCGCCAACCGATTGGCCAATGAACCGAGCAAGGCATGGCTGCAGATCACCATTGGCGCTTTCGTCTTGTTCTCCCCGGTCTACTTGGTCGGCATCAAAACACGGCGGTTGGCCTGGCGCGACCTCGGTTTTGTCGCGCCGGAGGCGGCCTGGATCGTCGCTGCCATCATGCTTGGCGTTATTGCCCATTTCGTCATCGGTCTGGTTCACCTGTCCCTCGGCGACCCCCTTAAGGATGTGATGACAAGGACGTTCGATCCCGCCAACTCACGAATAACCGACCGGGTCTTCGTCTTCACCGCCGTCACGACCATCGTTCCGCTGGTTGAGGAAATCTATTTCCGCGGCCTGTTGTTTCGCTGGCTGCACAATCGATGGGGGCTTTACACCGGGCTTCTGGTCAGCGCGCTAACGTTCGGCGCGCTCCACGGCGACTGGATCTGGGCGGTGGCGACGGCCGTACTTGGGGTTCTCCTCGCCTTTGTTTATTGGCGTAGCGGATCGATCTGGACGTCCATTACCCTTCACGCCACCTACAATAGCGTCGGCTTGATCGGCATATTCGCCGGAAATTGATCGTGGGTTTCGGGGATCATCCGTAGAGAGCCATCGCTCGCTTCTCGAAGGCATCGATCATTTTCTGAACAGCCTCGTTGAACACCGTGCCGATGGCCGCCTTAAGGACGCGCGAACGGAACTCGAAATCGACGAAGAAGTCGATATCACACGTGCCGTTCTCCGTCGGCAGGAAGAGCCAATGGTTATTCAAGTATTTGAAGGGACCATTGAGGTATTCGACGTCGATACGATCGGGACGCCGAAGGGTCACCCGGGTCGTGAACTTCTCTCGAAACACCTTGAACCCGATCATCATATCTGCGGTCAGCACGTTCTCCGTGCGGCTCTTGATCCTGAGGCCGACGCACCAAGGCAGGAACTCGGGATAGCGCTCGATATCGGCGACCAGATCGAAGAGGTCATCGGGGCTGTGCGGGAGGCGCCGGATCTCGGCGTGTGTCGGCATCGGCGGTCACGGATTCCCAAGTCGGGTTTCAATCACCCGTCCGCGATCCGCCGTGTCCTGGCTTCGCGAAGGGCCTCGAAATCCTTATCGGCGTGATAGCTGGACCGCGTCAAGGGCGATGATGTGACGAGAAGGAAACCCTTGGCCTCGCCGATACGCTTGAATTCGGCGAACTCATCGGGTGTTAAGAAACGGTCGATCGGCGCGTGGCGTGGCGTCGGCGCCAGATACTGGCCTATCGTCAGGAAATCGACGTCGGCCGAACGCAGGTCGTCCATGACTTGCAGGATTTCTTCACGAGTTTCGCCGAGGCCGACCATGATCCCGGATTTGGTGAAGAGGGTCGGTTCGATGGCCTTTGCCTGGCTGAGGATCTTGAGCGAGTGGAAATAGCGCGCACCGGGCCGGATTGAAGGATAGAGCCGGGGGACTGTTTCCAGGTTGTGGTTAAAAACGTCCGGCTGGGCCGCGACGACCGCCTCGAGCGCCCCCTCTTTGTCCCGGAAATCGGGGGTCAGGACCTCGATGGTGGTTTCCGGCGTTGCTTCGCGCAATGCTTCGATACAGCGTACGAATTGTCCGGCTCCGCCGTCTGCCAAGTCGTCACGGTCGACTGACGTGATGACCATGTGGCGCATCCCCATTTCGCGGGCTGAAGCCGCTAGGTTTTCGGGTTCGTCGAGATCGATGGCGCCCGGCTTGCCTGTCGCTACGTTGCAAAAGGCGCAGGCTCGCGTGCAGATGTCGCCCAGGATCATCACCGTGGCGTGGCGGGCCGACCAGCATTCACCGATGTTCGGGCAAGCCGCTTCCTCGCAAACCGTGTGCAGGTTGTTATCGCGCATGAGGCGTCGACTCTCGCCATATTCCCGGGACGTTGGCGCTTTTACGCGAATCCAATCGGGCTTGCGGAGCACCGGGTTTTCCGGGTTTTTCATTTTCTCCGGATGCCGGTGCTTTCGAAGGTTTTCCACTTTGCTCATCAACGGATTCCCAATCTCATTTCAACACTAAATATGGCGGACTGACCCAACGAATCCAAGGTGTTCACCGACTTTTGACGCGGCGTTCCATGCGCTTGATGGCGGCCAGCAACTCGTCGGTGGTCTCGATCTTCGCGGCTTCGCGGTAGTCATACAAAGCCCGCGGCCAGGCCCCCAGTTTCTCATGCAAGCGCCCGCGCCAAGCCTTCAACTCGGCGTCCCTCGGCAATCGCCGTACCAGCGCATCAACATCCCATCGCGCTTGGTCGACATCCCCCCGGCGCTCGAGAGCCGTCGCCCGCATGCGCCGAGCGATCATCGACTTGGGGTCACCTTCCAGCGCCAAAGTTCCAGCGCGGACCGCTGCGTCGTCGTTCCCGGCCCGCACGTAAGCGCGGGCTAGGGTCTCGAGGATGCGCGGCACGCCGGGCGCCTCGAGGTCGGCCGCTTCGAGGTCGATCAGCGCGCGCTGCAGATTGTCAGATGTGCGCGGCGTGTGGTCGAATCAAACCGTACCCCTCAGAAAACGCACGTAACCCTTGAGGCGTCCGTCCGGCATTTCGTCGATGGCACGAGAGAAATCTACCAGCGCCTCCTGGATATGTCCGGCCGCCAAATGGGCCTTGGCTCGGATCTGGTAAGCACGGATACGATCAATCGGGCGCGTGGCCGGTTTGGCGATGTAGACATCGCAAGACAGGATTGTGTTCTCGACGTCGCCGTAAGCCTCGCGGCACCCTTCAGCCGCCGTATCAGCAGGCACCGGGGTTGTGGCGGCAAGGCAAAGGGCGACGGAGAGAAGGCTGGCGCTTCCTGTCCGGTCGTGCCTTCCCATTATAGGGGGCCTCACATGTGGATGACGCGCCCGTAGGCGTCGAGTACCGACTCGTGCATCATCTCGGACAAGGTCGGATGCGGGAACACCGTGTGCATCAAATCCTCTTCCGTCGTCTCCAACTTCATCGCGACGACGTAGCCTTGGATCAGTTCAGTGACCTCGGCGCCGACCATATGGGCGCCCAGCAACTGACCGGTATTGGCGTCGAACACGGTTTTGATCATGCCCTCCGGCTCGCCCAAGGCAATCGCCTTGCCGTTGCCGATGAAGGGGAAGCGCCCGACCTTGACGTCATGCCCCTGCTCCTTGGCTTTGGCTTCCGTCAAGCCGACGCTGGCGACCTGCGGATGACAGTAGGTGCAGCCGGGGATCTGCCCCTTGTCCATGGGATGCACGCCCTTCACGCCGGCAATCTTCTCGATGCAGATGACGCCCTCGTGTTCAGCTTTGTGGGCCAGCATCGGCGGCCCGGCGACGTCGCCGATGGCATAGATACCGGGCTCGTCGGTCCGGGAATATTCGTCGGCGACGATGCAGCCGCGGTCCGTCTTTACCTTGGTCGTCTCTAACCCTAGGTCCTCGACGTTGCCGACAACGCCGACGGCGGAGATGACCCGGTCGACAGTGATCTGATGCGTCTTGCCCGTGGCGTCCTCGACCGAGCAGGTGACGCTGTCCGTTCCTTTGTCGAGTTTGGTCACCTTGGCCGAAGTCATGATGGTCATGCCGTGTTTTTCGAACTGCTTCCGGGCGATGGCGGCGATCTCGGCATCCTCCACCGGCATCACCTGGTCGAGCACCTCGACCACTGTGACATCGGCGCCCAAAGTATTGAAGAAACTTGCGAATTCAATGCCGATGGCACCCGATCCGATGACCAACAGCGATTTCGGCATGGCATCCGGAACCAGCGCCTCGAAGTAGGTCCAGACCAGCTTTCCGTCGGGCTCGAGACCGGGCAAAGTCCGTGGTCGGGCGCCGGTGGCAAGGATGATGTTCTTGCCGGTCAAGTTTGCGACCGCCTTGCCGTCCTTGCTGACGCCAAGCTTGCCGGGACCGTTGAGCTTGGCCTCACCGTCGATGACGGTGACCTTGTTCTTCTTGAGGAGATGACCGACGCCGCCGTTGAGCTGTTTGGAGACGCCGCGCGAGCGTTCGATGATTTTCTTGAGATCGAAGCCGAAGTTCCCTGCATTCAACCCGTAGGCACCGGCGTGAGCCATGTAGTTGTAGATCTCGGCCGAGCGCAGCAACGCCTTGGTCGGGATGCACCCCCAATTGAGGCAGATGCCGCCCAGGTGCTGCTTTTCGACGACGCAGGTCTTGAGGCCGAGCTGGGCGGCGCGGATGGCGGCGACGTAGCCGCCCGGCCCGCCGCCGACGATGATGACGTCAAAGTTCGTGTCGGTCATTGTTAAATCCTTTCAAGCGTCCGCCGGGTCAAATCACTCTCGGTGGCGTCGCCCGTGTTGATCACGCCCTTGCGTTCAAAAAGCATGACGCGGCATTCCCCGTTGGCGCTGGGGCCAGCGCTGGGTTTGTGTTCGACCCCTTTCGGCACGACAATCATCTCGCCCGCTTCCAGGTGAACGGTCTTGTCACGAAAGGCCATGTCGAGATCACCCTCGATGACAAAGAACATCTCGTCCTCGTCGTCGTGTTTGTGCCAGACGAATTCGCCTTGTAGCTTGACCAACTTGATCTCGTAATCGTCGATCTCGCCGATCACCTTGGGGTCCCAGTGGGTGTCGAAGTTGGCGAACTTGGCGGCGATGTTGACCTTGTCCATGGTGGCCTCGCCTTTACAGCATCAGCTGCAGCGGGTCCTCGAGGATTCCCTTCAGTTCCTTGGCGAAGGCGGCGGCGACGGCGCCGTCGATGCAGCGGTGATCGACGGCGAGCGTCAACGACATGATCGTCGCCGAGGCCAAAGCGCCATTCCTGACGACGGCGCGCTCTTCGCCGGCGCCGACCGATAGAATCCCCCCCTGCGGTGGATTGATGATCGAGTTGAAGGATTTGACGCCGAACATGCCGAGATTGGAGATGGTGAAGGTACCGCCCTGGTATTCCTCCGGCTGAAGTTTGCCGTCGCGGGCCTTGGCGGCGAGTGTCTTGGCGTCCGAGGAAATGGCGGCGAGGCCCTTGGCGCCGGCATCCTTGATTACCGGCGTGATCAGGCCGCCTTCAATGGCGACGGCGACTGAGACGTCGGCCCGGTTGAAGCGCAGGATGACGTCGTCCGTATAGGAGACGTTACAGTCGGGCACCCGCTTCAGGGCCAAGGCCACAGCCTTAATGACGAAATCGTTGACGGAGATCTTGTAGTCCGCACCCTCGCGGCCGTTCAGTTCCTTGCGGAGCGACAGCAGGCGGTCGATGTCGACGTCGATGGACAGGTTGAAATGCGGCACGTCGCGGGCCGACTCGGTCAAGCGCGTCGCGATGACCTTGCGCATCGACGAGTTGGGTACGGCCTCGTATTCCGGCATGAAGGCGAACACCGGGTCGCCGGCGGACACGGTTGGCGCGGGAGCCGGGGTCGTCGCCGGCTGAGGGGTTGCGGCTGCGGGCGCTGTAGTAACGCCGCCGGCGATCGCCGCTTCGACGTCGCGTATTATGATGCGCCCGCGCGGACCGCTTCCGGCGATAGTGGCGATGTCGATATTGTTCTGCGCCGCGATACGCCGTGCCAAGGGACTCGCGAAGATACGCTCGCCATTGGCGGCCGGGGATGACATCGGAGCAGCCGGTTGCGGCGTGGTGACTTGCGGCGCCGCGGGTTCCGCGGGGGGTGCCTCAGGGGCAGCGGGCGTGGCCACCTGTGCGGCGGCGACATCGTCGACGACAGATGCGTCTTCGCCCTCCTCCAGGAGGACGGCAATCGGCGCGTTGACGGCGACGTTTTCCGTGCCTTCGGCAACCAGCAGTTTGCCGACGACGCCTTCGTCGACGGCTTCGACTTCCATGGTCGCCTTGTCGGTCTCGATCTCGGCGATGGCGTCGCCGCTCTCAACCATATCACCTTCAGCCTTCAACCATTTGCTGAGCGTGCCGTCGGTCATGGTCGGCGACAGGGCCGGCATCAGGATTTGGATCGGCATTTCGCTAACTCCCCCTGGCCCGCGCTCAGGCGTAGCAGACGGCTTTTGCCGCCGCCGCCACGTCCGCCGGTTTCGGCAGAGCCTTCGCTTCCAGATTGGCCGCATAGGGCATCGGCACGTCCTCGCCGGCGACCCGGTGAACCGGTGCGTCAAGATAATCGAAGGCTGTCTCCATCATGCGCGCCGCGATCTCGGCCCCGATGCCGCAGGTCGGCCACCCTTCCTCGACGTTGACCAGGCGGTTTGTCTTTTTGACCGATTCGGTGATGGTTTCCGTATCCAGCGGCCGCAGCGAGCGCAGGTTGATGACTTCGGCGTCGATGCCCTCGGCGGCCAGCAGTTCCGCAGCTTCCAGCGCGTGGCTAACGGCGATCGAATAGGCGGTGATGGTGACGTCCTTTCCAGCCCGCTCGATCTTGGCCTTGCCGATGGGGACTGTGAAGTCGGGATCGTCCGGCACCTCGAAGCTCTGTCCGTAAAGGATCTCGTTTTCCAAGCAGATCACCGGATTGGGATCGCGGATAGCGGCTTTCAGCAACCCCTTGGCGTCCTCGCCAGACCAGGGGGCGACCACCTTGAGACCGGGGATATGCGCATACCAGGCGGCATAGCACTGGGAATGCTGAGCGGCGACACGGGCGGCCGCACCGTTGGGGCCGCGGAACACCATCGGTGCGCCCATTTGTCCTCCGGACATGTAAAGTGTCTTCGCCGCCGAATTGACGATCTGGTCCATGGCCTGCATGGCGAAGTTGAAGGTCATGAACTCGACGATGGGTTTGAGGCCGCCGAAGGCGGCGCCGACGCCAAGACCGGCAAAGCCGTGCTCCGTGATCGGCGTATCGATGACCCGTTTATCGCCGAATTCCTCCAAGAGGCCCTGACTTACTTTGTAGGCACCCTGATATTGGGCCACCTCTTCGCCCATGAGAAAGACGGTTTCATCTGCGCGCATTTCCTCCGCCATGGCGTCACGAAGGGCCTCGCGGACAGTTTGTGTGACGCGTGATCCGGTGTATTCCGGCTCGGGCTGTGGCGAAGTTGGAACGGTGGCGGCTGGCGTTTCGGCCGGCGGGTTGTCAACGGCCGCGGGCGGTGGCTCCGGTGGCGCCGGGTGGCAGTTGACGATGGCTTCCGCCGCCGACGGTTCATCGCCTTCCTCGAGCAGGACAGCAATCGGCGTGTTAACGGCGACGCCCTCAGTACCGTTGGGCACCAGGATCTTCCCTAGCACGCCCTCGTCGACTGCCTCGATTTCCATGGTCGCCTTGTCGGTCTCGATTTCGGCCAGAACATCGCCGCTTGCGACCGCATCGCCTTCGGCTTTCAGCCAGCTGGCGATCTTGCCTTCGGTCATGGTCGGCGACAGGGCCGGCATGAGCACTTGAATTGCCATTTTCTATTCCTTCTCCCCCGCGGGTCCCGGTCCTGCCGGCCGCTCAGGCTTCCATGTATACGTCGGTGTAGAGTTCGGATAGGTCAGGTTCCTGGCTTTGCTGAGCGAATTCGGCGGCCGCCGTGACCACGGATTTGACTTCTTTGTCGATTTCTTTGAGCCGGGCCTCGTCGGCGATACCGGCGCTGAGAATACGGTCGCGGACTGTGTCGATGGGGTCACTCTCCTTGCGGACCTTCGACACTTCCTCCTTGTCGCGGTATTTGGCGGGGTCCGACATGGAATGGCCGCGATACCGGTAGGTCTTCATCTCTAGAATGTAGGGTCCGTTGCCGGAACGGCACCAGTCGTTAGCCTCCTGGGCGGCCTTGCGGACTTCGACCACATCCATGCCGTCGACCTGGTTTCCGGGAATGCCGAAGGAATCGCCGCGGCCGTGCAATTCAGTCATGGCTGAAGCGCGCTCGACGGCGGTGCCCATGCCGTAACGGTTGTTTTCGATGACGTAGACGACAGGCAGTTTCCAAAGCGACGCCATATTGAACGCTTCGTAAACTTGCCCCTGGTTGATGGCGCCGTCTCCACAGTATGCGTGGCAGACGCCGCCGTCGCCCTTGAACTTGTGCGCGAAGGCGAGGCCTGTGCCGAGCGGCATTTGGGCGCCGACGATGCCGTGTCCGCCGAAGAAGTTCTTCTCGCGGCTGAACATGTGCATGGAGCCGCCCTTGCCTTTCGAATAGCCGCCGCGTCGGCCCGTGAGCTCGGCCATGACACCCTTGGAGTCCATGCCGTAGGCAAGCATGTGACCGTGATCACGGTAGCTGGTGACCACGGTATCTCTGTCCGTGGAAGCGGCACGCATGCCGACGACTACCGCTTCCTGGCCGATGTAAAGGTGGCAGAAACCACCTATAAGTCCCATGCCGTAGAGCTGCCCGGCCTTTTCCTCAAAACGCCTGATCAAAAGCATCTGGTGGTAGAAGTCGAGCAACTCCTCGGGGCTGACACCGAGGTCTGACTTTGCTTTTCCGGATGTCTTCGATTTGCTTGCTGTTGGTTTCCGCGTACTGGCGGCCGGTTTCGCCGCTTTCGTCGAGCGTGCCATCTCCCCTCCTCGCTACCAGGCGGAAATAAGACCGCCGGTCGATTAGCTCTTGCTGAAAAGCAAGGTAGTGAAAATGGCTACCGGTTTCAATATGTTACGGACGTTCTCGTTGATATATGTCGAGAAATAACTGATTACGAGTTAAACGCCTAAAAAAGCAAGTATATTTATTTCTCGATGGGGGTTTGTCGAGAAATAATTGTTCCAAGCAATAACGCGCGATCGCCGAGGATCGGATCAGGCGACGCGCCGAATCCGTTCGATATCTTCGTTGACCGTCTCGTCGAGCCAGGGCCAGAGACATCCGGTGGGACCCAGGCAGTCCTCGATTTTGATTCGGTAGGGCAGCAAGTCACTGACACTGGAGATCCACGCCTTGAGGTCGGCATGGGTTTCCCAGTAGGTAACTCGGACCGGGCCGCCGTCGGCATCCTCGTCGGCACTGAATCCGAGAAAGCCAGGTTTCATCATTGCCGCCGAGGCCATCGTCGAAACCGCCTCCGAATAGAGACCCGCGTCCATGCCCTCGCCCGCCTCCAAATAGAGGATGGCGTAGAAAGGTGGCCGTCTCGGTTCATCCGACATGTTCAATCCCCAACAACGCGGCGATGGCCGGAAACGTTGCCAGGAGACCCAGGCTCAGTGTTCCGACGGAACTGGCGGGAATGGCCGGGGTTTCCGCTCGAAGCGACCGGTGCGATCCGATCTTTTCATCGATCTTGGAAACCCGGATGCCACAAGTATCCCGAAGGCCCGCCCCATCGAAGCGGTTGCGGATACGGCGATCGCCCGTTTCCTCCCAGGCTTTGATCGCCTCCGGTGTCGTCCAGTAGGTCACGCTGACCCAGGCGCCATTGCCGGTTCTGGTCGTTTCAAGACCGAGGAATCCCGGCTGGTGCGGCGCCAAGGAGTTCATCTCATCGGCCGGGGCCAGATCACCGTCACCGATTCCGGGGCGGTGTGTTTCATTCAGGACCGCGGCGTAGAACGGTGGGTCGAGGTTTTCTGCCAGACTTCCCATTTTACTCACTCCTTTTCTCTTCGAGTATGATGACGTCGTCCTTGTGGCCGTAATTGAGCATGACGCGGGCGCGCTCTTCGAGCATATCTCTGTCAAGACTGTCGGGATGGAGCAGGCGCACCCGTTTCTCGAGAACTTGCCGTTCGAAACTGACGCGCTCGGCGGTTCGCTTGACGGCGTCGATCCGTTGCTGCAACTGCCACCACGCCAGCAATCCACGGTCCCCGTGAACAACGTGATAGGCGAAATAGGTTACAACGGAGACACCCAACACCGACCCAATCACGTGTCGCGCGCGATTGCGTATTTCGTCAAACAATCCCATGTCGACCGCAGAGCCTTCTGTGTCGTCCTTGCCGCCCCACAGTCCCAGTCCCGCACGTATTGTGGCGGTGAAACCTTAATAATGGGTTACTCCAGATCGGGGCGTGCACTGAGCAAACGCCGACGACCAGGCCGCGACAGGAGCATCGATCCCTAGCATGCGCATGCGCGGTGCCGGGCCCAATGGGACCTCGGCGTCGCAAAGTGTTTGATGTCGCGTGATCAGCAGCGTCAAAAGCCGCTAGACGCCCGCAGAGTTAAGACCGAAGGATGCTGCGTCCGGCGTAAACGGCGCTCGGGCCCAGGTTCTCCTCGATGCGGATCAACTGGTTGTATTTGGCGAGCCGGTCGGACCGCGAGAGAGACCCAGTCTTTATTTGGCCGGCGTTGGTGGCGACCGCGATGTCGGCGATGGTCGAGTCCTCGGTTTCACCTGAGCGGTGCGATATGACCGACGTGTAGGCCGCCTTGTGCGCCATTTCGACCGTCTCCAAGGTCTCGGACAAGGTCCCGATTTGATTGACCTTGATCAGAATCGAATTGCCGATGCCGTCGTCGATTCCCTTCTTCAGGCGGACCGGATTGGTGACGAAAAGGTCGTCGCCGACCAGTTGCACCTTGTCTCCGATGGCTTCGGTCAAGGCCTTCCAGCCGTCCCAGTCGTCTTCCGACATGCCGTCTTCAATAGAAATAACAGGATAACGGTTAACGATATCCGCAAGGTATTCGGCATTGCCGGCGGCGTCCAAGGTCTTGCCCTCACCCGCCAATTCGTATTTGCCGTCCTTAAAGTACTCGCTCGACGCACAGTCCAGTGCCAGGACGACGTCGTCTCCGGGCTTGTAGCCGGCGCCCTCTATCGATTTCATGATGAAGCCGAGGGCTTCATCGGCGCTGGCCAGTGCCGGTGCGAAACCGCCCTCGTCTCCGACGTTGGTGTTGTGGCCGGCGTCTTGCAACCCTTTCTTGAGCGTTTGGAAGACTTCAGCACCCATGCGCACAGCGTCGGCGATCGACTCGGCGCCGACCGGCATGATCATGAACTCCTGGACGTCGATCGGGTTGTCGGCGTGGGCGCCGCCATTGATGATGTTCATCATCGGCACAGGCAGTTCACGGGCAAAGGCACCGCCGACGTAACGGTAGAGCGGCAAACCGTTCTCCTCAGCGGCGGCCTTTGCGGCGGCCAGGCTGACACCGAGTATGGCGTTGGCACCGAGGCGTTCCTTGTTGGCCGTGCCGTCGAGGTCGATCATCGTTTGGTCGAGGTGCAACTGGTCTTCCGCGTCCATGCCGGCGAGCGCATCGAATATTTCGCCGTTGACCGATTCACAAGCTTGCCCAACGCCCTTGCCACCGTAACGGCTCTTGTCGCCGTCTCGCAGTTCGACCGCCTCATGGACCCCGGTCGACGCGCCCGAAGGTACGGCGGCGCGACCGACGATTCCGGTCTCCAATGTGACGTCGACCTCGACGGTCGGATTGCCCCGGCTGTCGAGAATTTGGCGCGCAAAGATATCGATGATTGCGGTCATGGGTGTCCCCCCAATCGAAGTATTCCACTGAATTGGGACGAGACTTTAATGCTTCCCTCCGTGATAGCAAGCGAAGCAAGGGTTACACATCGCAAGACCCGAACCGACCCTTTTGGCTCGTTGCGATAGGACCGTTCCGACAAGGCCTATGACGTCGTGCGGGAAAAGAACCGGCTGGCGATGGCTTCGCCAGCGACAGATCCGCAAACGACCAAAATGGCCGCCATTTGCAGTGCCGTGATCGGTTGTGAGAGAAACGCGAAGGCCAGGAACGCGGCGATCACCGGTTTCAAGAAAAAGATGTATCCGGCCCGCGTGATGTCGGGCGCCGCCGCCAAGCCGCCGAAAAACAGGATTTGGGTGATCGTCGTATTGAAAATCGCGAGCACGAGAAGCGACCAGGCGGCCGTTGCCGGTAGGGAAAGGATGGATCCGGGATTGATCCATTTCCCCCAGGCCATTCCAACGACCAGCCATAGGCCGATACCGCCAATCGAAAGCGTGATCGTCGTGATGCGTATAGCGCCGTAGTGGTTGATCAGGGGCCGGGCGAGAACCGTGTAGGCCGAGCCGAAAGCGGCGCAGACCAAAGCCAAACCGATGCCGATCAGTTGTTTGCCGGAACCGGCCAGCAAGGCAAGATACCCGTCGGTCAGCAACACGGCGATACCGGTCACCGCGCAGGCGCCGCTGATGATCTTCGCCGGGGTCAATCTTTCGCCGTTGATCAGTTGATTGATGATGCCGATGAAGATGGGCATGGTCGTCACTGTGGTACCGACCTGCACGACGGTAGCGAAGTCGAGCGACCAGTGGAACGCCAAATAGGTGACCGAAATGCCGACAAGACCTAGGCCGATCAGACGCCACGGCTGCTCGCGCAGGGGCGTCATCAAGTCCCGCGTCGCCGGATGCATCAGGGCCAAACTGACGAGTCCGAGGCTGCCGAGTGTATAACGCCACACGGAGACTTCAGGGCCCCTGACGCCGGACAGCACGGATAGGAATTCGCTCGAGGCGTGGCCAATGACCGCGATAAAGACGACCAGATAGGAGAGTCTTGCTGGTATCGCCGTCACTGTCTTGCTCCGTCGCCCACGGAACCCGGGCATGCGTTTTTACGGGATGGATACCGGCCGCGACTTGGCGACGCGATCGAACTCCAGGAGCGTCTCCATAACGCCCTTGATCTCAGCCAGTGGGATCATATTTGGCCCGTCGGACGGTGCCGTGTCGGGCGCCTGATGAGTTTCCATAAATACGGCAGCGACCCCAACGGCCACCGCGGCTCGGGCCAGGACAGGCGCGAACTCGCGCTGGCCGCCGGACGTTGCTCCCTGCCCGCCCGGTTGCTGAACCGAGTGGGTGGCATCGAATACAATCGGGCAGCCGGTCCGGGCCAGGATCGGCAGTGAGCGCATGTCGCTGACGAGCGTGTTGTATCCGAAGCTGGCGCCGCGTTCGCAGAGCATGACGTTTTGGTTTCCGGTCGATTCCACCTTGGCGGCGACATTGGCCATGTCCCAAGGTGCCAAAAACTGTCCTTTCTTGACGTTTATAGCCTTGCCCGTTTCACCGGCGGCGATGAGAAGATCCGTCTGACGGCAGAGAAAGGCCGGGATCTGCAAAACATCGACAGAATCAGCAATGGCAGCGCATTGTTCGGGCGCATGGACATCGGTTAGGACCGGCAGGCCCGTCTCGGAGCGCACCGCTTCGAAGATCGGCATGGCCTGGTCGATGCCAATGCCCCTCGGGCTGCCGGCGCTGGTCCGATTGGCCTTGTCAAAGGAAGTCTTATAAATCACGCCGGCGCCCAATTCGGCACCGATCTCGGCCAGTGCGCCGGCCATGTCGAGGGCGTGCTGGCGGCTCTCCATGGCGCAAGGGCCGGCGATAAAGGTCAACGGCAGGTCGTTGGCGATCTCGAGACCGCCGACACGAATGCGACGGGCGTTGGCGTCCATTATCGGTTTCTCCCGGCCCCGCCCGTTACACAAGACGCGATTGATTGACGGCGGCTTCGATGAAGGATGTAAACAACGGATGCGGTTCGAAGGGCCGCGATTTCAATTCCGGATGGAACTGTACACCAATGAACCAAGGGTGGTCAGGTAATTCGACGATTTCTGGTAATACGCCGTCGGGCGACATGCCGGAAAACGTCATTCCCGCCGCTTCCAAGCGTTCCTTATATCGGGTATTGACCTCGCAGCGGTGGCGGTGGCGTTCACTGATTGAAGGAGTGCCGTATATGGCCCGCACTCGGCTCTCGGGACTGAGCCCACAATCGTATGCGCCGAGGCGCATGGTGCCGCCGAGGTCAGTGTCATCGCCGCGCGTCTGGATTTCGTTGTCCTTGACCCATTCGGTCATCAGGCCGACGACAGGTTCGTCACAAGGGCCGAACTCAGTGGAACCGGCGTTCACGACGCCTGCCATGTTGCGAGTCGCCTCGACAACGGCCATCTGCATACCGAAGCAGATTCCGAAATAGGGGATGTTACGTTCCCTGGCGAACCGGGCCGCAGAGACCTTGCCTTCGGCGCCCCGTTCCCCAAATCCACCGGGTACGAGGATACCGTGAACCCCTTCCAGCCGGTGTACGGCTTCGGCATCACTTTCGAAAATCTCCGAGTCAATCCAGTCCATATGGACCTTGACATTGTTGGCTATGCCGCCGTGATCGAGCGCTTCCGAGAGCGATTTATAGGCGTCGAGGAGGCCCGTGTACTTTCCGACGATGGCGATGGTGACGTCGCCCTCCGGACGAACAATGCGCCCGTTAATGTTTTCCCACCGGTTCAAGTTAGGCGCGGGTGCCTCGAGTTGGAAATGACGGCAAACCTCATCGTCGAGACCCTGTTCGTGGTAACTGATTGGAACCTGATAAATCGTCTCGACGTCGAGGGCCGGAATGACCGCCTCGCGCCGGACGTTACAAAAGAGCGCGATTTTTCGGCGCTCACCTTCCGGGATCTCGCGGTCGGCGCGGCATAGCAGGATGTCCGGTTGGATACCGACGTTGAGAAGTTCCTTGACCGAATGCTGGGTCGGTTTGGTTTTCAGTTCGCCAGCAGCCGGAATATAGGGCAGCAGTGTCAGGTGCAAGTACAACACCCTCTCCCTGCCCAACTCGTTGCCCAGTTGCCGGATCGCCTCGAGGAACGGCAGGCCTTCGATGTCGCCAACCGTGCCGCCGATTTCGCAGAGCACGAAGTCCTCGTCGGTGAGGTCGCTGACAACGAAATCCTTGATGGCATCGGTGACGTGCGGGATCACTTGGATTGTGGCGCCCAAGTAGTCGCCGCGACGTTCCTTGGCGATGACATCCGAATAGATGCGCCCGGTCGTTACATTATCGCTTTGCCGGGCCGAAACACCGGTGAAGCGTTCGTAGTGCCCGAGGTCGAGATCGGTCTCGGCACCGTCATCTGTGACGAACACCTCGCCGTGCTGATAGGGGCTCATGGTTCCCGGATCGACATTGATGTAGGGGTCGAGTTTGCGAAGCCGCACCTTGAACCCGCGGGCCTGCAAAATCGCGCCGAGAGCCGCCGATGCTAAGCCTTTGCCGAGTGAGGAAACCACGCCGCCGGTGATGAAGATGAACCGCGTCATGGGCGGACACAATACAACAATCGCCGGGAATGCAAAAAGAAAAGAGGCGGCCGTTTAGCCACCTCGATTTGCGTCGGCAACGATGCCATGGAAACGTTGGATTTCCTTTAATTTGCGTCCGGTACGCTGGGTCCGCTCGGTGTCGCCGGTTGCTGCTGAACCGGCGCCGGCTGGTCGAGAATCGATCCCGATTCGCGCCCGGATCCCGCGAGGATGGCGAGGATTAGGCTCGTCGCCATGAAGCACGCTGCAATGATCGCCGTTATGCGGGTCAACAAGTCCGCCGTGGCGCGCCCGGTCATGAAGCCGCCCATTCCGCCGCCACCGCCACCGCCCATGCCGAGACCGCCGCCCTCGCTTTTTTGCAAGAGAACGACGCCGACCAACGCGATGGCGAGTATCAGGTGGATAACCAGTACAACTTGGACCATGGATAGCTTCCTCTACTTCGCGGCGGACCTTGCGCCACGCGCGAACGGGCGGGTTTTAATATCTTGTGGACCAATTGACCAGCGAAAAGACTCGTATCGGCGCAGCCGCTCGATGCCTCGAATTGACTTACGTCAATGATGAAACGCCGACCCAGGTGGAGGATGGTATAAAAGCGCCACCGTCAGTACGGGTCGTCTGATGCGCCTTAAAGAAAAAAGCTGCCTCGTCGTCGAGCCCGACCTTCAATTGTCGCGCATTCTGGGACGGGAGCTGCGTACCCTGGGTTTCGGTGAAGTTTTCGTCGAAAGCAAGACCGAAGAAGCCATCGCCCGCCTGCATACCTCTCGCATTGATGTCGTTGTCTGCCACCACGACCTAGAACTGGTACGCTACATTCGGCATAGCGAACTCAGTCCCTGCCCTGAGGTTCCGCTCATTATGGTGACGAGCAACGTCAGCCAAAAGGAGGTGATGGAGGAACGCGACCTGGGCGTCGACGAGATCATCGCCAAGCCGGCGTCCCTCCAACAAATCTTTCGCCGCATCCGCGCCGTTCTCGTGGCGCGCCGCAGTTTTGTTCATTCGCGAAGGTTCCACGGTCCCGATCGGCGCCGGCACTTGGACCGCTATTACCATGGACCGGAAAGACGCTACGTTCGGGCCAGTCGATAGTCCTACCAATCTGGGGGAATGTGCCGATGACGATTGACAACGAGGACGCCAAGAAAAAACGGTCCGACGTCAAATACGAGGATCCTTCCTGCGCCTATTGCCCGCCTGCCGTGCGCGCATGCCGGGACGGCGAGGATGAACGCCGTGGCCCCGGTTATTGCCCATCAAAAGTCAATGAACCCGCTTTGAAACGCGCTGAAGAAATCTATTCCGATCCGTTTGTCCGCCGCGTCTCACAAGAGTCGGCCCGAGTCGAGTCGGAGGGTTACTGCAAGTGGACCCGGGTTGAGGAAATCGTCCATTTCGCCAAGAAAATGGGGTTCGACAAGATCGGGATCGCCACCTGCATCAGTTTTGTCGACCACGCCAATACGCTTAGTCAAATACTCGAGAGTCATGGCTTCGAGGTGGCGTCCACGGCCTGCAAGAATGGCAGCATCCCGAAAGAGGACATCGGACTTCTGGATTCAGAAAAGATCCGACCGGGCGGTCACGAGTCGCTATGCAACCCGATATCTCAGGCTCAGGTTCTCAACGATTCCGGATGCCAACTGAATGTCGTGCTCGGCCTCTGCATCGGCCACGACAGCCTGTTCTTCAAGTATTCGGAGGGTTTGGTAACCACCCTGGTCGCAAAGGACCGCGTCCTCGCCCACAACCCCGTCGGCGCCCTCAATCTAGCCGACAGTTACTTCAGCCGAATCTGGGGACCGGAACGCCCGGATCAACCAGCAAAACTGCCTAAACAAGTGCGCCGCGACTGAACGACCTGTAGATACGGGCCGCAACGGTGAGATCGGAGCGGTTAATGGGCCGCTCCCTTCAATTGATCCCGTTCACCCTTAGGAAGCCGCTTTGGCGATGGCCCAGAAGTCCTCTACCTTGAGGCTGGCGCCACCGATCAGGCCTCCGTCGACATCCGTCAGGGCCAACAGTTCGGCGGCGTTGTCCGGTTTCATTGAACCGCCGTACAGGATGCGAACTCTGTTCGCTTCCGCCTCGCCCAACGCCTTGGCCAGTTCCTTGCGGATCAGGGTATGGACTTCCTGCGCCTGGGCCGGCGTTGCGACCTTTCCGGTGCCGATGGCCCAAACGGGCTCGTAGGCGATCACCGTGTTCTTGGCGTTGGCGCCATCCGGCAAAGATCCATGCAACTGTTTGCGGTTGACGGCAAGTGTGCGGCCTTTTTCGCGTTGTTCGAGCGTCTCACCGATACAGACGATAGCGCCGAGACCTTGGGCGATGGCCGCTTCCGCTTTTCTTTTCACCAGGTCGTCCTTCTCGCCATGGTCGGTCCGCCGCTCGGAATGGCCAACGATGACGTATTTGGCGCCGAAGTTCTTCAGTATGGCGGCGCTGACGTCGCCCGTATGCGCACCCTTCTCTGCAACGTGGCAATCCTGGGCGCCGAGTTTAATGCCAGATCCCCTGATCGCGTCCCCGGCGAGCGCAAGCAATGGGTAAGGCGGGCAGATCACCATTTCGAAGGGAGGGCGCGCCAATTTTTTCATGCGCCGTCCGAGGCCTGATGCCAAGGATCTTCCATCCTTCTTGAGCCCGTTCATCTTCCAGTTTCCCGCGATCAACGGGCGTCTTTTTGAACTCATTTTCATCCATTCCGTAACATTGATTAAGCCGCGCGGACGTTTAACACAGAACCTTGTAATGAGGAATGACAATCTGTTGCCACTCGGTCAGCACCGTTTCCGATCGGGGTTGTCACGTATGTGACAAAGTCACTTTTGCAGTTGCTACGCGATGATATGAAAATCGCGAGAAGGTTTGTTTTCAATGAAGACGAGGAGAGTAAGCATGAGGGGTTTCGTGGCCCTGGCCCTTTTCGGCCTATTGATTTCGGACGGCGCAATGGCCGCCGATACCGACGCGAGAGTCGAAGCTAGCCGCGCGGCGGTGAAAGAGTTTTTTGGCGAATTGAAGGGCGAACTGGTCAAGGCACTCACGACCTCGGGCCCGGTGAAGGCCGTCGAGACCTGCAGCGGTGTTGCTCCTGAGATTACCCTGGGGGTTTCCGAACGCAAGGGATGGCGGATCGCCCGAACCAGTCTGAAACTGCGTAATCCGAACAACCAGCCCGATGCCTGGGAAATCGCCGTGTTGGACTCTTTCGAGGCGCGAAAAAACGCCGGCGAAGACATCAAGAAAATGGAATATTGGGACTTCGTTTACGACGATGGGGAACCGGTTTTCCGCTACATGAAGGCGATCCCGACAGACGAAAAACCATGTCTCGCTTGCCACGGCACGAAAATTAAACCGCCAATCTCAGCTGTCCTCGATGAGTACTATCCGGACGACAAGGCACGCGGTTACAAGGCCGGTGATATCCGTGGCGCCTTCACCATCACCCAACCGATGTAGGAAAGCCGATCGGCGACCTACCGGAAGGTCAGGCCGCCGCCCTACTTCAGCAGCGCGGCCAGGGCGTCGATACGGTCCTTGAGTTTGTCGAGGACGTCCGAAATCTCGTGGGTCGCGTTGGCGGTCTGGTTGGAGAGGTTTTTCACTTCGCCGGCAACAACGGCGAAGCCCTTACCGGCATCGCTGGCCCGAGCCGCCTCGATCGTCGCATTGAGTGCGAGCAGATTGGTCTGCTTGGCGATGGCGTCGATTTGCTGCGCCACCTTGCCGACGACAATGATCTCCTCCTCCAGCTCTGTGATGCCTTCTCGGATGCGGTCCATGGTCTTCGTGTCCACGCCATCGTCGTTTTGATCGGATGAGTTTTCGGCGCCGACCGGAGGTGCGGCTGGGGTCGGAACGGCCGGTGACGGCGTGCGCGACCCGAACAGCACCGAAGACCCGGCGGAGCCGCTGGCGACCGAGCTTTCGCGCGACGCCCGTTCATGAAACGCGGCTTCCCGCATGACGCCCGATAGAACCAGGTAGGCTTCCGACCAAGCGGTCCGGACGTCCGGCGTAAAGGTACTCTCCAAACCCTTCTCCATGGCCCAGAGAAAAGCCTCGCCAACGGTATCGTAATGACGGTCCTCGACCCCATAGTCGAGATGTTGTACGCCCAAGGCTTCGATTTCAGGGAGGACGGCCTCCAGGTTGTCGAGACCTGCAACGGCCTTACTGACGGCGCTCATGAATTGCTGGCGCATTCCGGACATGTCGCTCTTGAACAACGTGCGCATTGAGGGGTCGAGCTCAAACAATCGGTCATAAAAAGCGGCCGCCGTACGCTCTTGTGTCGGTCCGATTTTCTCGAATGTCGATTGGACGAGTTCGATCTGATCAGGGGTCATGGGTTTCCTCTCATCGGCCGGTCATGAGGCGGACTGGTACCGAATCCGTTATCGCCCCCCTACTCCAACACTCGGTAACACTCCATTCGCTTCTGGAAAAGGGAAATCGTAGTCACCATCAGTTGATCCCATGAATAGGCGTTAATGATTGCGGGGGCCCGGCGTGCCCGGCAATATTCCGATATTGCCCGGGTCTGCGGCCCAACCTATGATGCGCCCCGCCGCCAGACCCGGCGGGTTTTTCGATGTTTTCCACTGCCCGGCCAAATCGCCATGTTGACCACTCTTCGCAAACAAACCAGTTCTTACGTCGTCAAAGGCCTATTGTTCCTGCTGATCCTCAGTTTCGCGGCTTGGGGGATACAAGATTGGCTGAGCCCGGCGATCTCGTCGACCAGCGTCGCCAAGATCGGCGAGCGGGAGATCAGCGTCTACGCCTTCCGCGCGCAGGTCAATCGGGAGGTCGACCGGTTGCGCACCATGTTCGGGAACCAGTTCGACCTTGAGCAAGCCCAGCAGATGGGCGTCGTCGACGCCATCCTCAACAATGAGATCAATCGGACACTGCTGATTGCCGGCGGCGACGAGCTTGGTGTTACCATCAGCGATGCATTGGTCCGCAACAACATTCATAGCCAGGACAATTTCAAGGGCCTGACCGGCCAGTTCGATCGTAACCAGTTCGAACGTTTTTTGCAGAACACGGGAATGCCGGAGGCCGCCTTCATCGCCGATACCCGTGACGACCTGGCAAACGTCCAGTTTGTCGGCAGTCTGCAGGCTGGTGTGCGGGCTCCGAAAACCATGGCGGAAATGGTCTATCGCCATCGGAATGAGCGCCGCGTTGTCGAGTTTGTCGATATCTACGATACGGATTCCGGTAAAGTCGACGATCCCGATGAAGGCGCTCTCGCCGCTTTCCATCAGGCGAACGCGGCCCGTTTCACGGCCCCGGAATACCGGAAAGTGACCCTTGTCCGTTTGGAGGCCGCGGATATCGCCGCCGAGATCGCCGTATCCGACGCCACCCTCGCGGAGGCCTATGAGGCGCGGCTGGATGAGTTCACGACCCTGGAGAAAAGAATTGTCCAGCAAATGATCCTGGCGGATGAGGAGACGGCCGGAAAGGCGGCTAAGCAATTGGCCGAAGGCCGTTCCTTCGCGTCGGTCGCCAATGACGTTGCCGACCAAGACGAAACCGCGATCGACTTGGGCGAGGTCACGGAGAGCGATCTCCTCCCGGATCTTGTACCGCATGTATTCGGTACCGGGACGACTGGCGTCACCGAGGCCGTCCAGAGTCCGCTTGGGTGGCACATCTTCAATATCATCGCGACTACGCCCGGTGGGACCCAGTCCCTGGATGACGTTCGTGAATCGCTGCGACAAACCATCGCTCGAGAAAAGGCGCTGGACAGCATATTCGACCTTTCAAACCAGTTCGAGGACGAACTGGGCGGCGGCGCGACACTGGAAGAAGCGGCCGCGCGCCTCAACCTCCAGGTCGTCACCGTCGACGCCGTCGATCGGCAAGGCCGCACACCCGACGGGCCAGCGGCGACGGGAATCCCAACCGCTCCGGCATTTCTGGAAGCGGCCTTCGCCACCGAAGAAGGGTCAGAAAGCCCGCTTTCGGAATCCGGACCGGAAGGGTTTTTCGTGCTCCGTGTAGACGCCGTCACGGCGCCGCGTTTGAAGGCCCTGTCCGAGGTCCGCGCAGCGGTTATCGATGACTGGAAAGAGGACCAGCGCGCCGACGCGTCGAAAAAACGCGCCGAAGCCCTTGCCGATCGCCTGAATTCGGGCGCTGATCTGGGGGCATTGGCTCAGGAAAACGGGTTGTCAAACAAGACGTCGCCTGAGTTCAAACGCAATGACAACGGCACCGTTTCAGGCCTCTCCCGTGAACTGGTGAGCAGGGTCTTTTCGTTGACGGCCGGCAAAGCCGCCACGGGGCGGGGAAGCGACGGCCATCAAGTGGCCGTGCTCAAGTCCGTCGTTCCCGCCGATCCGGGTTCCGATAAAGACGCCGTCGACAACATTGCCGAAGAGCTCTCGCGTACCATGCGTAACGACATTGTTGCCCAGTTGTCGAACGCACTTCGCTCCGAGTTCGAAGTTTCCGTGAACCAGGCGTTGGTCCGTGAAGCGATCTCCGGCGCGGGCGGGTATTAAGGGACCCGTAAGCCCGACGCTGGCTGGGAAGTTCAATGGATCTGCATCCGAGTTTTGAAGACTTCGCCGCGACCTTTGCGGAAGGCCGTTCGCAGGTGGTGTGGTCGCGGTCCGTTGCCGATCTCGAGACGCCGGTTTCGGCGATGATGAAGTTGGCTGGCGAGCGGCCCAACAGTTTTCTCCTCGAATCGGTCGAGGGTGGTGCGATCCGCGGCCGCTATTCCTTTATCGGGTTCGACCCTGACGTCATCTGGCGGTGTTTCGGCAATAGCCCTGAGATCAACCGCTCGCCGGATAAGGACGCCAACAGCTTCGAGCCCTGCCCGGAAGCGGATTTAGGAACCCTCGGGTCGCTTCGCAAGCTGGTCGAGGAGAGCCGGATCGATTTGCCCGCCGGAATGCCGCCGATGGCCGCTGGGCTCGTCGGTTTCATGGGGTACGACATGGTGCGGCTTGCCGAAAACATTCCCGACGACAACCCCAATACTCTTGACCTGCCTGACAGCCTTTTCCTGAGGCCGGCGGTTATGGCGGTATTCGATTCGCTCGAGGATTCACTGACCATCGTCACGCCTGTGTGGTCGGATTGTGGCGGCTCGGCTGAGGAGGCCTATGCGGCGGCAAGACGACGATTGCAGGCGGCGGTCCGCGATTTTGAGGCGCCTTTGGCGGCGCGCCGGCGGACAACGCCACCGGCCGGAGATCCGGAACCGCCGGCCGTGCAGTCCAACATTACCCGCGAGGAATTCCACAGTATGGTGCGCAAGGCCGTCGATTACATCATGGCCGGCGATGCGTTCCAGATCGTTCCCTCCCAGCGGTTTCGGTTGCCGTTTTCCTACCCGCCTTTTGCCTTTTACCGCTCGCTCCGCCGCCTTAACCCGTCACCGTTTCTGTTTTTCCTCAATTTCGGCGATTTTTGCGTCGCCGGATCGAGCCCCGAGATCCTGGTTCGTGTGCGCGACGGACGGATTACACTCAGGCCATTGGCCGGCACCCGCAAACGTGGCGCGACGCCGGAAGAGGACCGGGCGTTGGCCGAGGAATTGATCGCCGACCCGAAGGAGCGGGCGGAACACCTGATGCTCCTCGATCTCGGGCGCAATGATGTTGGTCGGGTCGCCAAGGTCGGTACGGTTACGCCGACAGAGCAATTCATCATCGAATATTACTCCCACGTCATGCACATCGCCTCCAATGTCGAGGGCGAGCTGGACCCGCGCTATGACGCTATTGATGCTTTGTTGGCGGGTTTTCCGGCGGGCACCGTTTCCGGTGCGCCCAAGGTCCGCGCCATGGAGATCATCGACGAGTTGGAACCGGAACGACGCGGCGTCTATTCGGGGTGCATCGGGTATTTCGGCGCCGACGGCGACATGGATACCTGTATCGCCCTGCGCACGGCCGTTATCAAGGACGACACGCTCTATGTTCAGGCTGGTTGTGGCGTCGTCGCCGACAGTGATCCAGAGTTCGAATATCAGGAGAGCGTCAACAAAGCGATGGCATTGGTTCGAGCTGCTGAAGAAGCCGCCCGTTTTTCCTCAACCAAGACCTGATTCCGGTTCCCTTAGGTCAATCGAGTGCCGCCGTCACCATAATCTCGACGGACCATCCAGGCGGCGCCAACCGAGCTTCGGTGCAAGCCCTGGCCGGCGCCTTTCCGGGCGCCGTCCACGCTTCCCAGACGCTGTTCATTTCGTCGAAGTCACGCATATCGGCGAGCCACACTTGGGCCGTCAGGAGCTTTGACTTGTCGGTTCCGGCAAGGGCCAGCAACCGGTCGATTTCTTCCAAGGTTTGGCGGGTTTGATCGGCAACCGCCGCGCGATGATCCCGACCGACCTGTCCGGCAAGGTAAACGACGTTGCCGTGAGCAACGGCTTGCGCCATGCGCGGGCGTTCTTCATATCGCACGATGGTCATGGTTTATCCCTCTCGCTTTCCTGTTCCGGCGCCGGATCATCCGCCGACTGCGGGTCCGTTTGTTGGGCCGTTTGCGGTTCAGGCTTTACCGCCGGTCCCTTTTCCGTGCCCGGCTCCGGCTGTTTGTTGTCTTCCGCCGCTTCCTCGGTCGGCTCGGTCGCCGAACTGGCGGCGGCCATGTGTTCCGTCACCCTCATCAAGATCGCCGACAGCGGAACCAGCTGTATGCCTTGAGAGGGCAGATCCTCTAGCCAAGGCGCCAACGCCTCGATGGTGGCATCCCTTGGATGTCCGATAGCGACGGCGTAACCGCGGCGTTTGGCGAGGTCAGTCGTTTGTTTCAGGCGTCCTCGTATTTCGTCGACGTCGTCGACGTGATCGAGAAAGATGTTGCGCGCGATGAAGGGAACGCCCAAGGCCTTCGCCGCGGTTCGTCCGGCCGATTTCGGGGACGTCACGGAATCGAGGAACAATAACCCCCGCTCCTTGAGGGTCTCCATGACGACTGTCATACTCGTTAGCTCCGACGTAAAACGGCTGCCCATATGATTGTTGATGCCGACGTAACCATCGGCCTGGTCGAGCGTCCAATTGAGGTTGGCGAGGATTTCCTCGCGCGGCATACCGGTGATCAGGACGTTCGGCCCCGGATCAACGTCCGCAGAAGACGGTTCCATGGGGACGTGCAGCATGAGCTCGTGCCCATTGTCCCGTGCATCCGCCATCTGATCCGTGATGTCTTTGGCATACGTCAGGAAGGAGAGGGTCAAGGGCCCCTTCAGGGTCCAGGCCCGCCGTGTGCGGCCGCGGTCGACACCCATGTCATCGATGACGATGGCGACCATCGGCCCCGTATTCAACGTGACTTCGACGGCGTTCTTGCGCCAGGTCGGAACCGTCTCTGGGTCCTCCGCCTCCGTCGCCGTTCCCGGTTCTGCGGGTTGCGGCTCCGGGGTGGTTGGTGTGACCGGTGCCGGCTCGGCGGGCAAGGACGCGGTTTCCCGTGGTGCTACAGAGGGCTCGGTTTTTTGCGGCGTTTCAGTTGCCGATTTCCGTGAATCCGCCCATACGACTCTTTCGTCCGGCGTTAGCTGTCCGGTGTCCTTTAATTTCGTTTTCGGCTCGACCGTTTCTGCCGGCTCCGCGGGATTCTTTGAATATCGGTTTCCATCGGCGACGTCGCCGCCCTGGATCACGTTCAGCACCGGAAGGCCGCCGTTTTCCAGGATGTCCTTTGGCAAGGACTCCTCGTAGGCCCGGTAGGGTGCGCCTTCCGCACCACCGTTTTCCTCCGGCATCATTGGCGCGGGAGCAGGCGTTACCGTCTCGTTCGACGCTTGCCTTTCGTTTTTGGTTTCCGGTTCCGTTGCTGCCTGAGTGGCGGCGGAGGTATCGGCTGCAGTCGGGACGCGTGAAGGTGGATTCGGTTTGAACAGGTAGCCGGCGCCATAACCGATGCCGAGTCCCACCAGCGCCAGGATAACGAGAATAGCCTGACGCCTGGGATTCGGACGAAATTTCCGAGCCATCCGTGTTGATACCCGCGCGGTGAACACCTGTCGACCGGACAACAGTCTTGTGGGGCGCGGCGAAAATTGAAAGGAGTTTATTATCCGGCGTTAGGGCTGCGCATGGCGTCCTTCCTCCTCCGCCCCGGCGAGGCCGTCTAAAATAAGACAATCGGGGCGGTGGTCACCGTGGCAGTGGTCGGTGAGATCGACCAGGGTCCGGCGAAGTGCCTCGAGATCGCCGATGCGCTCCTCGATCTCACGGATATGGGATAGGGCCAGGGCCTTGACGTCGGCGCTGGCCCGGTTCTTGTCCTGCAAAAGTTCCAACAAGGCCGCCACCTGCTTTATCGAAAAGCCCAGGTTCCGGGCTCGGTGAATGAAATTCACCGTGGCGACGTCGTTGTCCGAATAGGTGCGGTAGCCGTTGGACTGGCGTACGGCCGGCGGCAACAGGTTGACGCTTTCATAATACCTTATGGTCTTTGGACTGACGCCGGTCTGCTCAGCGAGTGAACCAATGTTCATTCTGCTCTCCTGTGGTTTTCCATCGCCTGAGCAGCAGTGAATTGGTGACGACCGAGACACTGCTCATGGCCATGGCGGCACCCGCGATAACCGGGCTCAGGTGGCCCATTGCCGCAAGCGGTATGGCGACTACGTTATAAATGAAGGCCCAGAACAGGTTCTCCTTGATCTTGGCATTGGTGGACCTGGAAATATCCAACGCATCGGCGACAAGGGCCGGGTCGGAACGCATCAGGGTGATCCCGGCCGTTTCCATGGCAACGTCAGTTCCAGTCCCCATGGCGATCCCGAGGTCGGCGGCGGCGAGTGCCGGCGCATCGTTGAGTCCGTCCCCGACCATGGCAACGACGGCACCATCCTGGCGCAACCGGGAGATCCGGTCTTCCTTCTCGTCCGGCAATACCTCGGCGGCGACCCGCACGATGCCGAGGGGTCCGGCGATGGCGGCGGCGCTCCTCGTGTTGTCGCCGGTCAGCAGCATGACGCCGATGTTGCGTTGTTTCAGTGCGGCAACGGCCTGTGTCGCGGTTTCTTTCACGTCGTCACCGATTGCGATGACGCCGAGCAATCGGCGGTCATCGGCGTCGGCGACCCAGGCCAGGGTGCGGCCGACGTCTTCCTGGCGGA
>Ga0056126_10000069_pt1 | contig 39117 bp, 35 predicted proteins | sample WorMetLIZAISLAND_FD_71117 | JGI IMG/M metagenome (GOLD analysis project Ga0056126, IMG submission 71117) | Marine gutless worms symbiont microbial communities from Max Planck institute for Marine Microbiology, Germany - Inanidrilus manae... ...
CCACAACCTGCGCCTCATCCTCAAATGGCTGGCGGATCTGTTGCGTGAAATCATGGAAACCTTCTGGACGTCAATCAGCCCAAGACCCCGCGAAATTAGGGCTTCTTAACGGACGACTACTTAAGTTTGCTGATCTTACCGCCGCTACATTTTCCGATGCTGATTTGACAGGGGCGAACCTGGATCGTTCCAATGGAAAGGGTGCGACATTTCGTCGTGTGAAAATCCTCGGCGCAAACCTCGTGTTGTCTGACTTTAGCGGAGCAGACTTAACGGGAGCAGAGTTGTCAGGAGCCCTGTTGGTCAATACCCGCCTCGAGGGTACAGAGTTGTTGAACGTCGACATACGTGGCGCCGTGTTGAAGAACGTTAAGTTCGGTCCAGCTACCGAACTCGAGCTAGAACATACAAACGCGGCGACGTTTATTGGGGGCAGCCGACAAAAACTGAATAAGGGGGAAATTGATCAGATTTCATCCAAAATCCTTCCCTTCCTGCCGGCGGATTTCAGTATTGAGAGTGATAGGTACTATAAATCGACCAAGGAAAATTTCCGCGAATGGATCAGCGAAGCTTCAAAAAGTGTTATTGACGCCAAGGTATTATTACATCTGAAAAACGCCAAAGATCAGGTCTACCCCGGACTTCAACTCACGGTCCAACCGGCGGGCCAAACCCAAACCGACATCGACAAACATAGGATGGCAACTGCCGACGTATTAAGGCCAATTATCTGCGATGCTCATCCAGAAATGGCACGCGCTATGGCCCGGCGTTTCATCCGTGCTAGCGAGGAAATGGCCGAAAACAAGCAATTCGGTGTATTGCCGTGGATGACGATGCCGAATGTATCCCTTGCGATGGCGATTCACAATTCGACCGATAACCATGAAAGCTGTTCCCCGGTGTGGGCGTTGCCGCACAGCTTGAAATGCGATCTGCAGAAACAACTTTGTATTGGGGACCTAGATAAATACCCCCCGTGCATCCGCCATAATTGCCCTGATTGACCGAAGCACGATCGCCGGAAAACCAGATCGGCGGATCGGTTATCAAAAATGATCGTTCCGTGTACGCGTCTCCGCAAACACGTCCAGCGCCGGCGCGCCCATCAGCCCCACCGTCGATTGTAGGCCGGTGTTGTCGGGTCGCAGGAACGGATTGGTCGCCAGTTCTCCTGCCATGGTCGAAGGCACGGTCGGGCGTTCTTCGGCTAGCAGCCGCTTGATGGGCCGAGACGACCGGCCCCGCCCGACTCCTCATCTGCGGGTCGCTTTATCTGGCCGGCACGGTGTTGGCGGAGAACGGGTGACGCCTTTAGAATATCGTCAAACGAGGGAGGAGACATCGATGATCGTCGAGCAAATCTGGACCGGTAACGCTTATCGCAACTTCAATTACCTCATCGCCTGCCCGGAGACCGGCGAGGCGCTGGCCATCGACCCACTGGATCACAAGAAGTGCCTGGCCCGGGCCCGCGACAAGGGGTGGACCGTCACCCAGATCCTCAACACCCACGAGCACGGCGATCACACCGGCGGCAACGGGGCTATGATCTCGGCCACGGGCGCCAAGCTGCTGGCTCACCAAAACGCGCGCGACCGCATTCCCGGGATGGACGTCGGCCTTGGTGCCGGTGACGTGGTTCGGGTCGGATCGAGTGTCGAGCTGGAGAGCCTCGATACGCCGGGCCACACCATGAGCCATGTGTGTCTGCTGAGCCGCACCGACCAGCCGGCGCTGTTTTGCGGCGACACCCTTTTCAACGCGGGTGCCGGCAACTGCCACAACGGCGGCCACCCGTCCGAGCTTTACGATACCTTCGCCAGCCAGTTGGCAAAGCTTCCCGACGAGACCCTGATCTATCCGGGACACGACTACATCGCCAACAACCTTGCCTTCACGCTGGATCGTGAACCGGACAACGCCCGGGCCGAGGCGCTATTGACCGATGTTGATGAACAGGACACGGACAATGCCTTCGTCACGACTTTGGCTCTGGAGAAGGAAGACAACACGTTCTTTCGTCTGCACAGCCCCAGCGTCATCGCCCGTTTGCGCGAAGCCTTCCCCGATCTGCCGGATGAACCGGACGAAAAAACCGTCTTTCTTAAACTCCGCGAGTTACGGAACAACTGGTAGACACTGGCCAGCGATGGCAACCGCCAACAATTAAATACTATACTTGAACATTTGTTCAAGTATAGTATTTTAAACCCATGACCCCCTCCGAAGACCAGATCACCGAAGTGGCTGAAGTGTTCCGCCTGTTGGGCGATCCGACGCGGCTCAAGGTGGTGTTCGCATGTCTCGACGAGCCGGTCAGCGTCGGCAACATCGCCTCCTCCGTTGGGGCGTCCGTGTCATTGGTTAGTCATCATCTTCGTTTGCTCAAGGGCGCCCGCATGGTGCGCTCGCATCGCAACGGCCGGCAGATCTTCTACATGGCTGCCGACCAGCACGTGCGCAGCATTCTTACCGGCATGGTCGAACATGCCAACGAGACGACAGCAGAGACAGCGGGTGGAACTTAGGCATGGGCACTCATTGCTGCGACGCTGGAAATCGGCCACCCGAGAATCTGGCCTACCGCTGTGTCCTGTGGACCGCGTTGGTGATCAACGGCATCATGTGCTTAACCGAGTGGACGGCCGGATGGCTGGCCCGCTCCGTGGCCTTGCAGGCCGACGCTCTCGATTTCCTGGGTGACACAGCGACCTATGCAATCACGCTCCTGGTTCTCGGTTACGGGCCGCGTTTGCGCGCCGGAGCCGGCCTGATGAAGGGCTTCTCGTTGGTCATCTTCGGACTGTGGGTCTTGGCTGAAACGGTGGGCCGCCTTTTCGAGCCGGCCCTGCCCAAGGCACCTATGATGGGGGGCATCGGTACCCTGGCGTTGGCCGCCAACCTGTTTTGCGCCGCCTTGCTCTATCAATTCCGCGACGGCGATTCCAACATGCGTTCGGTATGGCTATGCAGCCGCAACGACGCCCTCGCCAACGTCGCCGTCATCGGCGCCGGCTTCGCGGTCTGGTGGAGCGGAACGCAATGGCCGGACCTCGCCGTCGGTTTCGCCATCGCAGCCCTGGCACTGCACGCAGGCGGGTCGGTCCTGCGTCAGGCGACCGATGAACTGGCACTGCTCTCCGCCGAACCGTGAATGCCGTCAGCTGTTTTTCGGGATGACAGTCCGTTCCGAGGGGAACAGGATATCGACACGGGTGCCGCTTCCGACCTCACTCGTCAAAGCCAGTTCGCCGCCATGGGCCTCGATCAGGGACTTGCAGATGCTGAGCCCGAGGCCGACGCCCTCGTAGTCCCGCGTGTGGCTGTCGGCGACCTGAGTGAAGGGTTGCAGGATGCGGTTGATGTCGTCCTCGGAGATGCCGACGCCGGTATCCTCAACGGAAATACAATAGCCGCCATCGTCGGAGAGGAATTGGGAGATCGTCACCTCACCGCCGGGAGGCGTGAATTTGACCGCATTCGAAAGCACGTTGAGCAGGATCTGCTTGACCCGGCGCTCGTCTCCGTAGAGCAAGGGCAGTTCCTCTAACCCCTCGACGGCGAGGGCGATCCGCTCGCGCCCAGCCCGGTCACGGACCATGGCGACGCAGGTTTCGATCACGGCGCCGACATCGATGTAGCTTTCCTCCAGATCCATCGCCCCCAATTCGATTTTCGACAGATCCAGGATGTCGTTGATCAGGGCAAGAAGGTGCTGGCCGGACATGTTGATATCGGTCGCGTATTCCCGGTACTTTTCGTTTCCCATGGCGCCGAAATACTCTTCCTTGAGCATTTCCGAAAACCCGATGATGCCATTCAGGGGCGTGCGCAGTTCATGGCTCATGTTGGCGAGGAACTGGCTTTTCGCCCAGTTGGCGTCCTCGGCAATTAGCTTGGCCTCGTTCAGTTCGTTCTTCGTCTTGCGGTGTTCTTCGATTTCTTTCGACAGCTCCTCGGTGCGTTCATCGACCCGGCGTTCCAGTGTGTCATGGGCTTCCTGCAGGTCCCTCTCGGCGGCCTTGCGATCGCTGATGTCGCGGAGCGTGATGACAAAAAAATGATGGTCAAGGCTTTCGGCCTCGTCGATTGCCATTTCAACAGGCAGGCTGGTGCCGTCGCGCCGCCGGATCGTCAGTTCCTCATGCTTCGAGGCATCCTCGCCCGAGTCCTCCATTTCATCATGGATGGCGGCCAGGTAGGCCGGGATATCGCCGATCAGCTCGCCTTCCACTTCGACCTGGATAAGTTCGCCCAGCGAGCGCCCGTGGGCCTGTTCGCCAGCCAGCCCCATGACCGATTCCGTCATCGGGTTGAGGATCTCGATGTAGCCCTGTTTGTCGACGACGACCAGCGCATCAGCGATGGTGTTGAGCACGGCCCGCTGGCGGGCTTCCATCTTGGCCAGGGCCGCGTCGCGCAGTTTCAATGCCGTGTGGCTGGCGTCGATCTGCTCGGCCATGTAAACCAGTTCGGCACCCTGGCGTTCGAGACTGTCGTTGACCATCTCCAGTTCGCTGTTGGCTTCCTCAAGCGACTTGCCGCGAAAGATCAGTTCGCGTTCCTTCAGTTTCAATTCGGTGATGTCGGTTAGGGCCGAGACAATACCGCCGTCGCTAGAGCGCCGTTCGGCCAGGATGAAGTGCGTATCATCCGTGAATTCGAGCTCCGTATGGTGCGACACACTCATCGCCCGTTTCAGGATGCCGTCGACCCATTCACCCGGTGTCTCAGCAATGACCAGGAGGCCGCTTTCGGCGAGCCCGCCCAGAACCGCATCGCGGCTTTGCCCTTCCGTAAGGTTGGCGCCCACCCAATTGAAACGTTTGGCGAAGCGTTCGTTGAAGCGGACCAGTTTGTCCATCTGGTCCCAGACGGCGAAGCCATCGGCGATGCAGTCCATGGCCGCTTCGAGGCGCGCCAGGTAGCGGTTCTGTTCCGTGGCGTCCGACCAGATGCAGATGGCCCGTCCGTCACCCCAGGCTGCGCTCCTTGATCTCGATCCACTTGCCAGTGGCCAGGCGTTCCGTCGCCACGTGGAACTTCTTGCGATGGTTTTGGAGGCGGGACTCGATCCATCCGTCTGGGTCTTCGATAACCTCCAATCCGGCGAACTCTCCACTGTCCATCAGATGGCGGAGCAGTTGCTCAAAGGTCCAGCCGTCGATCGAATCGACGTCCTGCAGGGACAGGTACATGTAACGGAAGTGCTCGTTGTGATAGACGAGACGGTCATCCGAATCGAAGATCGCCATGCCGATCCGGAAGTGATCCAGCGCGCCGATGATCTCATCGTTGGAAATCGTATCGTCGGTCAACTTACCCGTCCCCAAGCCGTCACTTTAGGTTATACGGATATTTCTTTCCCGGCCATGTTTGCGATGGTCGTTTCGTGACATTGGTTCATTGTCGTTCCGAAAACAAAAAGACCCCGCCCTAGTGGGGCGGGGTTTGATCCGGAATTTTCGGTAGCGTTCAGATCACCGATTCTACCCAGTCGACTAGCGCGCCCTTCGGCAAGGCGCCGATCTTGGTCGCGGCGACCTCGCCGCCTTTGAACAGCATCAGGGTCGGGATACCACGCACGCCGTATTGAGACGGCGTCGTCGGGTTGTCGTCAATGTTAATCTTCGCGACCGTCACGCGGTCACCCATCTCCTGGGAGATTTCCTCGAGGGCCGGTGCGATCTGTTTGCAGGGACCGCACCATTCGGCCCAGAAATCAACCAGAACGGGGCCATCGGCTTCGAGAACGTCGGCTTTGAAGGAGTCGTCGGTAACCTGTTTCGGCATTTGCAAATCCTATCAGCGAAAAATCGTGTCCGATATTCGCGCCTTGCACGGTGTTGTTGAGTTCTTCGGGAAATCTAGGCATGCCCCCGGCCTGCGTCAAGCAGCGTATGGCGCCAGGATTTCGTCCGGAATTTCCATTATGCTGGGCCCGTCCGTCCAAAGCAGAAAGGCTCGGATCCGGCGTTCCGGAAAGACTCCCGCGAGCGCTCGCGTGTAGGCCGCCATCTGCCGGCGGTAGGCTTCGGGAACACCGTCGGCGGTTATCGGCGGCGGCCGATTCGTTTTGTAGTCGACGATCAGCACGGCATCTTCGGTAACGACAAGGCGGTCGATCTGGGCCGAGATGACGCCACCAGCCTCGCCGTCGCCGACCTGCCCCGTCAACGGCACTTCGGCGAGGCTGTCAGGCCCGAACAGGTCGGAGAACTGCGTATCGGCGAGTACCCTGAGTGTTTCGGCCGCGATATCGGCCTGCTCACTCTTCGACAATCTGTGGCCGGCCTGGCCTAGGAACTTGATTGCCGCAGCCTCCTGTTGCGACGGCTCGAGGGCCGGTAGGACTTCGAGGAGCCGGTGGATGAGAAGGCCACGGCGGAAACGGTTTTCGGCGCCGGGTTCGAAGGGCGGTTGCACCGGCGGTTCGTCGCCGGCCGGCCGCGAAGGCGCCAGCGGCACCGGGGGTGCCGGTTCCGGCATCGGCGGCACGGCCGCGAAGGCGGGCAAGTCGGTATCGGCGGTCGCTCCGGCGCGTTCCATCTTGGCCTGATCGGCCTGCGTTTCTTGCGACGAGCGGACCCTGATGACCGTGGTGCCGTCGGCGAGACGCGCCTCCTCTGCGTTGGGCATCGACGTTATGCCGGCCTCGATCAGGTCATACCAGCACCCTGCCGGCCGGGCCCGTTTGCCTTCCCAACCGCAGACATACAGGCGGTCCTTGGCGCGTGTCATCGCCACGTAGAGCAGTCGCCGGTACTCGCGGGCCGCTTCGGCAGTCTTCTCGCCCGCCAGTTCTCGGCATAGCGCGCCTTCGTTATCCTTGACCGCCGGCCAAAGGACCAGCGGCGCCGCGTCCGGTTCCGCCCAGTAGAGACGGGTGCCGAGCCTGGTGTCCGGTAGTGAGCACGTGTCCGGCAGGAAGACAATGTTCGACTGTAGACCCTTGGCGCCGTGAACCGTCATCACCCTGACCTCGCCGCCGCCATGTTCCAGGTCGCGTTTGATCTGGGTGCCGCCAGTCTCGACCCAGTGAAGGAAACCCTCCAGGCTCGGCGCATGGTCCCGTTCGAAGGCGAGCGCCAGGTTGAGGAACTCGTCAATGGGGTCGTCGGCGTCGGGTCCCAGGCGGGACAGCAGGTGCCGCCGGCCACCGTCGGCGCCCAGTAGTTCCGAATAGAATTCGAAAGGCGGTTGGAAATCGGCGCGTTTCATCCAGGCTTCGAGGCGCCCGGCGGCGGTTTCGAAACGCCGGTCCTCGCCCCGTTTCGCGAGCAGGCTGGTCCAGACCGTTCCGGCGCGTCCGTGGGCCAGGCGGAAGATGTCGTCGTCTTCGAGTCCGCCAAGCGGCGATTTGAGGACGATCGCGGTATTGAGGTCGTCATCGGGCAGCAGCGCAAAACGACCCGCCGCGATCAGGTCCATGACAGCGATCTGGTCGGTCAGAACCATACGGTCCGATCCAGCGACAGGGATGCGGCGCTGTTTCAACTGGCGGACCATCTCTTCGGCGAAGCGCCCACGCGTGCGGATGAGGATCATGATGTCGCCGGCCTCGATGGAGCGGCCCGCAGACTCCAAAATCTCCCCACTCGCGAGCCATCCGCCGATGGTTTCAGCGATACGTTCGGCGAGGCGGAAGGCCGGGCTTTTCGCCGAGATCTGGTCGAGGGGCGCGTCCCAAGGGTCCTCCTCGGCGACTTCGTCCGGTACCAGGGGCGGCCACACCTCAATCAGTCCGGCCTGTCCGTCGCGCGACGACAGGTGGCGGATCGACCGCTCCGGTTCGCCGAGCCCGTCGCGCGCTGAGTCCGGTTCGAAGACCCGGTCGACGGCGCCGAGTACGGTCCAAACGGAGCGGAACGACAGCGCCAACTCGATCTCATCCCACTGCTCGCGAGCACCGCCGGCTTGTTCGCGGAAGAACGTGCGTATGGCGGCGAAGCGGGCCGGATCGGCACCCTGAAAGCTGTAGATCGATTGTTTCGGATCACCGACGGCAAAGACTGTTCGCTCCAGGTCGCGCTCGTCGTCGCCAGCGCCCATACCGGCATAGAACTCGTCGGCCAGTGCGGCGATGACGTCCCATTGCTGAGGGCTGGTGTCTTGGGCCTCGTCGACTAGGATGTGGTCGATACCGCCGTCGAGCTTGTAATGGACCCAAGAGACGCGGCCGTCGGCCAATAAGTCTCGAGCCTTGAGGATCAAATCGTCGTAATCGAGCAACGCGCGTTCCGTCTTCAGCGTCTCGTAGGTGGCGATCAGGGCGGCGCCGATGTTAAGCAGGACACGCGTCGCCTCGATCGCGCGCAGTCCCTTTAACCGGTCATCCAGGTCAACCAGGCGCTGTTGTTCGTCGAGCAAGAACTCAATGGCACCGGGATCGGCTCCTTCGACGGCCTTGGTCGCCAGTTTGGCCTTTGCCGATCCATCCTTGTTGATGAACTGGGACCGGTAATCGGCGAAAGAACCGCTGTTGCCATCCAGCCAGCCTCGGATCGCCTGGCCACGGGCCTGGTCCGTCTTGCTGCCGCCGGCAAGAGCGGTGACGGCGCGCCGCAGGCCTTCCCGGTCGAGGCCGGCACCGGCCGCGATCAGGCTGTCGACCGAATCCTCGGGGCCGAGGCTCAGGTGCCGGCGCAGGGCCGCGTCGACGCCATCGATGCCCCGCCAGTGTTGGAGCATGGCGGCAAAGCGGTGGCGCTCGGCGTCCAATTCGTTCATCACCCGTCGGAACCCGGCCTCGTCGACCATTCCGGCCAGCGCCGCAAAGGCCGCGTCGAGGCCCCCGTTGCTCCGGCCGGCGCCGGCCATCAACCGGTCGCGGGCCTCAGCGCGTAGCTCCCCGGCAATGCGCTCGTCAACGACGGAGAAATGCGGCGCCAAGCCAGCCTCGATTGGGAAGCGGCCGAGGAGTGACTCACAAAACGAATGAATGGTCCGAATCTTGAGGCCGCCCGGCGTATCCAGTGTCATTGCGAACAGGCGCCGCGCCGTCGTCAACGTTTCGTCATCAGGCGTTCCCAGGGTCAGGTTCTCGAGGTCGCGGACGAGGTCCGGTCCGGACATCACCGACCATTTGCCGAGGCGTTCGTTCAGCCGGTTGGCCATTTCAGCGGCGGCTGCCTTGGTGAAGGTCAGACACAGGATCCGGGTCGGTTCGACCCCGGCCAGCAGCAGGCGCAGGATGCGGTTGATTAGAACCCAAGTCTTGCCGGTGCCGGCGTTGGCCGAAACCCAGACGGACCGCTCGGGATCGGCCGCCGTCACCTGGCGTTGCAGATGGGTGCCGAGGTCGCGATTCGACGATTCCGAGCTCATCACTCGTCCCCCTCGGCGGTGCGCCATTCGCGGACCCGGGCCAGATGGTCATAGTCGCCGAACCGGCCCTCGAACATGGGTCGCGGCCGGGACAGGTAGGGAGTCTTCGGATTATCGAAGGCCGCGATACGCCGTTTCAATCCGTCCAGCGCCTTGGCGGCGACCTCCATGGCGTCGAGCTTGAGGACCCGTTCCTCACCCGGGATGCGGCCGCCGGAGAGCCTGAGGTAGACGAGGTTGTTGATGCTGTCCGTCTCGATCCCGGCGAAGGCGCCGTCGAGCGCCATAGCGGCCTCGAGGGAGAGCTGCGGCACGAGGCCCGTTTCCACTTGCGGTGCCGTCGGCGCGACGCCGGTCTTATAGTCGACGATGGCAAGGCGGCCGTCGGCGGCAGCGTCGATGCGATCGGCCTTGGCGGTCAGGACGAAGGGATCGCCGCCGGTGGCGATGGTCAGTTCACCGGTCGTCTCCGTCGCCAGGGGTTGCATTCCGGTTTCGCGGCGGCTTCGTTCGAAGGCTGCGAACCAGTGCGCGATGCGCAGGTACCGCGGCCACCAGAAGGCGCGCACGCCGGGGCGGACCAGATGGTCCTCGAACACCTGGCGGCCGATGGCGATCAGCTCGGCCGCGGGGTCGTCGGGCAGGGTGTTCCGGTGGTCGTCGACGAACCGCTCAAGGGCCTTGTGGATGAGAATACCGCGTTCGGCGGCGCCGGGATCGGCATCGACGGGATCGAGAGGCCTGAGTCCAAGGATCCGTTCGGCGTATATGGCGTAGGGGTCCCGCACCCAGGTCTCGACGCGCGTAACTGAAAGGCGGCGCGGACGCGCCTCCAGCGGCGGTGTCGGCCGGGGTGGCGCGACTGGGGACGTAGTCTCCGGGCGATCGAGGGCATGGGCCCAGGCAAGCAATTCCGGGCGGGCCGGTAGTCGATCGCCAAGGCCTGCCGCTTCGATGCGGCTGTCGAGCTTGAGCAGCCAGCGCGATGGCACGCTGGGCGCACCGTCGACCCGTTCGGAACGGGTCAGCAGGACCGCCGGCGCAGCCGCCGCCTGTGTGAAGTCGTGCGCCGTCAGCCCGATGCGCCGTTCCGGCAACGGCAAACCAAAACGTTTCATCATCGGCCGGCTCATCCACGGGCTGGTATCGGGCTCCGGCGGCCAAGAGCCCTCGTTGAGACCGGCCAGAATCATCAGATCGGCGCGCTGCAATCGGGCCTCGAGGAGGCCCCAGACATGAACTCGTGGATGGCGGCCATATCGCGGCCTTACGACGAGACCGGACATCAAGGCGTCAAGCAGAGTCGGATAGGTGACCGGAGATATTTCGCCCAACGCGCCTGCAGCTTCAGCAAGTTCTGATAGGAACACGGCCAGTTGTTCGCCGGCATCGCCAGACCAGAGGCGGCGCGCGCCGTCATCGTCATCGCTACCCTCTTCCTCGCCGTTCCCTTGGCATAGGCGTTGGGCGAAACCGGAATGGGCGCGCGCGAGTTCGCCGACCGACGCGGTTTTTGCCGCCATCAGCCGGGTAAACTCCCTCCCGGCGTCCTCGATAAAACCGATGATCGGCGCCAAACCGGATGCCGGTCGCTGGTCGGCTTTTCCCGATACCCGTAGGGCACGGTTGAGGCCGTCGATTCCCGGATCGGGTCGCGGTCCCCGAAGCGCCTCGATTTCCAGTTGCCGGACGCCGGCACGAAAGGCGGCCGGCGCCATGCCGCAACAGCAGAGGGGGTGTTTGAGGGCGGCCAGAAGCGGTACCGGCGCCAAGCGTTCGCTAATCATCCGTGCCGTCAAGCGGAGAAAGATTGCTGGCGGCGTCTGAGCCAAGGGTAGGCCGGCAGAATCGTCCGTCTCGATGCGCCAGCGGGCCAGCTCCGCCGTCACACGCCGGGCAAGGCCGCGATCCGGTGTCACCAAGGCGACGGTTTTTCCACGGGTCTCCAGGGTCTCGCGGATGGCCAGTGCGATGACTGCCGCCTCCTCCTTGGGCGTTGGACAATCGATGCGGCTGATCCCGGCGAGGGTATGCACATCGACCGGCGTTGTCGGCGAGGCCGCGCTGGGCGGGGCCAGTGCGTCCCGCAACAAAGGAGTCCGGTCGGCCGGTAACCCACCCGTTGGCACCTTTTCGATTGGCGCCGGCCAGTCGGTCACCGCGTCGCGGCGAACACCGAGATGATCAAGCAGACGGGCCAGGCCGTACTGCGAGTGATGGGCCTCGAGACCGTCCCAAAGGTCATCCGCGGCGTCGCGGTCGAGGCCGGGCAGGACGACGGCACCCTGCGGCAACAGGGCGATCGTTTTCAAGAGGTCGGCCGTTGCCGGGATGCTGCCCGTCGATCCGGCGGCGACGACCGGGGTCTCCGGTGGCTGGGCGCGCCACAGGTCGGACTGCGCGTCAAGGAGCCGGTTACGCCGGTCGGCCGGATCGATCGCCCCTTCTTCCGCCAGAACGCCGGGCCAGAGATCGGTGAGAATGGTCAGGAACCGCAGGACCTCGCGCCAATGATCGGCGAAGCGGTCCGGCGCCAGCTCGGTCAATCGGTCGAAGGACAGCCGTTCCGTGTGCACTTGATCGAGCAGTTTGGCCAGTTCGCCGGCGAGTCGGATAGCTTGGTCGGAAGTGACACCGCCGCGTGCCATGACCAGGCGGCCGAGCAGAAGCTGGCGGCGTAAACTGCCGATGGCCGGTGGGATGTCGGCGCCTGCCGCCGTTTCCAGGGGGCCGTCGAAGGCTTCGGTACCGATGAACAGCGCGTCCTCGTCGACGTCGCCCAAAGGCGTCATGTTGGGCAGAAGGGTCGGCTTGCCGCCGCTCAGCCGCAAGAAGGCCTCGCGCAGACTGCGGCACGAGCGGCGCGTCGGCAGCAGCACCCGGACCCGGGCCAGCGCCAGGGGAGCGCCGCCCCACCGTTCCACAATGCCGGTGGCCAGCGTATCCACGAAAGGAAGGCCCGGCGCGATCGTGTAGATGGAAGCGACTGGCGTCTCGGTGGGAACCTTCGCGTCGCTCACGATCTCCGCCTCTCGCTTCGGATCCGACGTCAGCGGCGCTGGATGCCCGCATAACGGTATTTCATGAACTCCTCGGCCTCGTCGAGGCCGTCCGGCGTACCGACGTGGAACCATTCACCGTCATGAATCATACCGTAGAGGCGTTCAGCCTCCAACGCCCGGTCATAAAGCAGGTTGAGCGAGAAGGGGCCGTCTGGAGCATCTTCGAACAGGCGGGGGTGCAGGATTTGGATGCCGGCGAATAGCCACGGTGCGACCTCCATTTCCGGGCGCCGAGTCAGGCGACCGTCGGCTTCCGCGCAGAAATCGCCGACGCCATCGTATCCATAGGCATCGACCGTGGAATGCAGCAGCAACAGGCCGTCCATGGTCTCATCGTTCCAGGCGTCGCTCATGCGGGCCATCATGTCGGTCGGTCCGTTGAGCCACAAAGCATCCGAGTTGATCACCCAGAAGGGCCCTTTGCCCAGCATTGCCAGCGCCTCACGAACGCCGCCGCCGGTATCGAGCAGTTGTTCCTTTTCCCAGGAAAACCGGACCGTGGGGTCGTCACGCAGGTTCAAGTGGCGCTCGATCATGTCGCCAAGATAGTGCAGGTTGACGACGACCTCCTCGACACCGCTCTCCTCGAGGCGGTCAAGCGCATGGTCGATCAGGGCGCGGCCGTTGACCTCGATTAGCGGTTTCGGTTTTTTATCGGTGATCGGACGCATGCGTTCGCCAAGACCAGCGGCAAGGATCATGGCGCGGGCCGGCATCCCGTCGACGGGTCGGTGTGTCAGGTCGCCGCTGGGCATTCGGGAATCCTTCTCAAGTCGTTCGGTAGGTGTTCGTCGAACCATGCCTTGAGGCCGGCCATCGCCGGATCCCGCAGGCTGGTTTCCAGTAAACGCCAGAGTCTCGGAATATGCCTCAGGTAATCGGGTTTTTCATCCCTCAGGCAAAGCCGGGTGAAAATGCCGATAACCTTGGCGTGGCGTTGGGCAGCCAGGATAACGAAGGCGGTCTCAAAGGCATCCCGCGCCGGGCTCGGGCCGGTGAGATCCGGTCGGGCCACAAAATAACGCTCCAGCATGGCCGCCTTAAGGTCCGGCTCGATATCGCGCCGGGCGTCCTCAAGGAGCGACATCAGGTCGTATGCGGCGGCACCGGCAACGGCATCCTGGAAATCGAGAACCCCACAGGCGGCGACACCGTCGCGGCCATCGAGGACCAAAAGATTGTCGACGTGGTAGTCTCGCAACACCAAGGTCACCGGCTGTGCATGGACGGGTTCGAACAGCGTCAACCAAATGTCGCGATACCTGTCGCGCACGGTGGCTGGTATATCGCTGCCGGTGACGGCAGGCAGATACCAGTCGGTCAGCAGAAACGCTTCTTCCAAGAGCTTGTCGTCATCGTAAAGGGTGAGGCCGTCGGGCACGGTTTCGCCCCGCGGCCGGTTGTGCAAATGGGCCAATACATCGACGGCCAGTTCGTAGAGTGCGACCTCGCGCTCGGGTGCCGTCTCCAGAACCCGGGTGAAGGTTTCGTCACCCAGATCCTCGAGTAGCAAGAACCCGCCGTCCTCGTCAGCGGCTAAGATTCTTGGTGCGCTCAATCCCAGTGTGTTCAGATGGCGGGCGATACGGATAAAAGGCCTGACGTCCTCCATGGGCGGCGGTGCGTCCATGAGGACGGCGTGCCGCCCGTCCAAGGTCAACCGGTCGTAGCGACGGAACGAAGCGTCGCCGGCGAGCAATCCACGGGTGCTGCCGGACCAGCCGTGCCCGGCCAGGAAGGTTTCGACCCGGGCTTCGCGGTCAACCATGAATGGCCCCTTCCGAGAAGGCGTCGGTCATGCGTGCGATCCAGTACCCGCACCCGGTCAAGCGAGCGAAGCGCCGGTCGGCTTCGGCGCCCTGCACGAGTTCGACGTCAAGCCGGTCGAGCGGCAGCAGGGAACCCAGGCGGTCCGGCCATTCAACGAGGACGACGCCGTCGGACAGGGCCTCCTCGAAACCCAGTTCGTAGATTTCCTCCGTGTCCTCGATGCGGTAGAGGTCAAAGTGGTAAATCGGTTCGGCGTCGGTCTCGTAAACCTGGACCAGGGTGAAGGTTGGGCTCGGCACCTCTTCTTCGGGGGTGGTCCGAGCCCGGATCAGGGCGCGGGCCAGGACCGTCTTGCCGGTGCCGAGGCCGCCTGATAGCGCGATCATGTCGCCCGGCCTGGTCATCGACGCCAAGCGTTCGGCCAGCCGGGCCGTATCGGCCTCGTCGTCGAGCTCCAGGATCGCATGCGGTTCGATGGTTTCCGCCATGGCCGGTTTTTATCGGTCCGGCCCGGCCCGGGCAAGGGTCGGACTTGCCTATGAGGCCCCCCGTCGCCATGTTTATGCCCGTTCGCCATTTTCCGAAGAGAGCGACCCTTGAACGAGACTACGGACCCGACTCCCGAGCTCACGGACGTCGTCGTCATTGGCGCCGGGCCGGTCGGCCTGTTCTCGGTTTTCGAATGTGGGCTCTTGGGCATGTCGTGTCACGTCATCGATGCGCTCGATACCGTCGGTGGCCAGTGCCAGGCCCTGTATCCGGAAAAGCCGATCTACGACATCCCCGGCTTCCCGGTGATCAACGGTGGTGACCTGGTGGCACGCCTGGCCGATCAGGCGGAACCCTTCCAACCGGTCTATCATCTGAATGACATCACCGAGGGCCTGGCGAAAACGCAAGGCGGATGGCGGGTGACGACCGGATCGGGGCTGGTTATCGAGTCCAAGGCCGTAATCATCGCCGCCGGGGCCGGTGCCTTCGGACCGAACCGGCCGCCGCTTGAAGGCATCGAGGCCTACGAGAACCTCGGCCCGGGGCGCGGCGTCAACTACTGGGTCGGCAGGACGGACGCCTATCGGAACAAGAAGGTGGTCATCGCCGGCGGCGGCGATTCGGCAGTCGATTGGGCGCTGTCCCTGGCCGGTGTCGTCGAGAGCCTGTCACTGGTGCACCGCAGACCCAAGTTCCGGGCCGCCCCAGCCAGCGTCGCGCAGCTCGACGAACAAATAACGGCCGGCGCCATCGATCTGGTGGTGCCCTATCAGCTGGCCGCCGTCGAGGGCGACGACCAAGGCCTGAAGACCGTCGTCGTCCGCGATTTCGACGATAGCGAAAGACGCCTCGCCGCCGACGTCCTGCTACCCTTTTTCGGCCTTGCCCAGGACCTGGGCCCGGTAGCCGGCTGGGGCCTGGAGACCGACGCCCATCACATACTGGTCGACCCGACAACGGCTGGGACCAACCTTCCCGGTGTCTTCGCCGTCGGCGACATCGCCTATTACCCCAATAAGCGCAAGCTCATCTTAACCGGATTCTCGGAAGCCGCGTTCGCTGCGCATGCGGCCTTCGCCCATGTTTTCCAGGACCGCGAGCTGCATTTCGAGCATTCGACGAGCAAGGGCCTTCCCGTCGCCGACGCCCCACCAACAGAGGACGGATGAGCATGACCATCGACGTCGCCAAGGCCCGAGCCGAGACTCCGGGTGCCGAGAACGTTCTGCATTTCAACAACGCCGGGGCCGCCCTGATGCCGGAACCAGTGGTCACCGCTCTCACCGACCACATCCACCTGGAGGCGAAGATCGGCGGTTACGAAGCGGCGGCGACAGCGAACGCGGCCCAGGAACGCACCTACCAAGCGGCGGCGACAGCGAACGCGGCCCAGGAACGCACCTACCAAGCGGCGGCCGGCTTGATCAACGCCAAGCCTGAGGAGATCGCCGTCGTCGAGAATGCCACCGTCGCCTGGTGCATGGCCTTCTACGGCTTCATCCAGACCCTGATGCCGGGTGACAGGGTTCTTACCGCCGAGGCCGAATATGCTAGCAACTACATCGCCTACTTGCAGGCAGCCAAGACCCGGGGCATCGAGATCGTCATGGTGCCAAGCGACGAAACCGGGGCGTTGTCCGTCGAAGCGCTCGAAAACCTCATCGATGACCGAGTCAAGCTAATCTCGATCACCCATGTGCCGACCAACGGCGGCCTGGTCAATCCTGCCGCCGCCATCGGCGGCATCGCCAATGCGGCCGGCATCCCGTACCTTTTGGACGCCTGCCAATCGGTCGGCCAAATCCCCGTCGACGTCGAAGCCATCGGCTGCGATATGCTGTCGGTCACCGGTCGCAAGTACCTGCGCGGGCCCCGGGGCACCGGGTTCCTCTACATGCGCAAAGCCATGTTGGACCGCTTCGAACCGCCGATGCTGGACCTGCATTCGGCCCAATGGGCGGCGGCCGACCGCTACGAACTGCGTGACGACGCCCGGCGTTTCGAGAATTGGGAGGATTCCATCGCTGGCAAGATCGGCCTCGGCGTGGCCATCGACTATGCCCTTTCCTGGGGGATGGAGGCGATACACGAGCGCATCACCCACCTCGCCGAGACGCTACGTGACCGCCTCGCCGCCACGCCCGGCGTCATGGTGCGCGACCTGGGCCGCGAGAAGTACGGCATCGTCACCTTTACCATGGACGGAATCGCGCCGAACCAAATCCGCGCCTTCTTGGCCAAAGAGGCCATCAATGTCACCCACTCGACCGTCAATTCGACCCGGCTCGACATGGAGCACCGGGGTCTCGATGCGGTGGTCCGGGCTTCTGTGCACTACTACAACATGGAAACCGAGATCGACCGCTTCATGGAAGCCGTGTCCGGACTCTGGCCGTAACAGTGGTTCACATTGCAGTCATTGCGTGTGTTCCTATTGGATTGTCGGAAATCGACCCTCATGGTCTAATGTTGGCACCATAATCGCGGCGAAGATATGACCGAAGACGATCTCAAACTGACCAATACCTACCGGCGTCTGGTCAAGGGCACCAACATCAACGAAGAGACGTTGTTGGCGACCGATTACCTCAACCATTTCAACGAGGTGATCATGATGATCGACATGGTCCCCGACATGCCCGAATGCCTGGAGGAGGCCAAGGAATGGGCCCCCAAGACCTACGCCGAACACTTCCGCGATTCGACGTTTTCCGACAAGGATCTGGCCGTCCTCGCATACGAGAACGCACCCGAGAAATACCGCAGCGCCTTCGATGACGTGACCAATCAGTTCAACGAAAAGATAGCCACCGGCATCGGCGAGATCGAAACGGTGATCAACGGCGGCGCCGACAACGAGCATCTCCGCCACGTCGTCGTCACCCTGGCCCAGGACGTCCAGAAACTGATGGATCGCTCGAGCGCCATCATCAACGGTGACTTCGACGAGGCGGAAGCGGAAGCCGTGACCTTCGATCAGGACGAGATCGACAAGCTGTTCGATTGAGGGGGTGGAGCGCAATGCCGCGAACCCCAACCAACATCCACCTACTCTCGCTCCTGGTAACGGCGATCCTGTTTCTGCCGGCGCCGAGTTCCTTGAGCGCCGGAGAGTGGTTCAAGGACCCGAAGACGGGATGTGCTGTCTGGGCCGATCACCCGAAATCCGACATACCCATGTCCTACAATGGGCCCTGTGTGGCGGGGAAGGCCGAGGGTGAAGGCGAGGCCCGGTGGCATGTCGAAGAGCAAACCGTCTCCCATTACAAAGGCGGCTTCCTGGCCGGAAAGATGAACGGCAACGGCGTCCTGGACCGGGGGTGGGAAAAACATGAAGGCAGGTTCCGCCACGGCAAAAAACATGGGCGCGGCGTTGAGATTTCGAACGACGGGAACTTCCGCTACGAAGGCCAATGGATTGACGGCGAGATGAACGGTCCCGGCGTCATCGATTTGGCGCTAGAAGCAATTAGTGAGTTCACGATTCACTACGAAGGCGAAATTCTTGATTATGAACCGCATGGCTGCGGCGTATGGACAACAAGTAACGGTAGTCGCTACGAAGGCGAATACCGTCATGGCAAGAAACATGGTTTCGGCAGATATGTTCTCGGCTCCTACGGTGATGTTTACGAAGGCAGTTGGAAGGATGGTAGGTACAATGGCCATGGCGTTTTCACATCGTCCGACGGTACCCGCCACGAAGGCGGCTACAAGAAGGGATGGAAACACGGTAAGGGCGTGACAACTTACGCCGACGGTGGCCGCTACGAGGGCGGGTTCGATAACGACAGTCGCCACGGTTACGGCGTCCGCGTTTACGCTGATGGAACTCGCTACGAGGGCGAATACCGTCACGGTAACGAGAACGGTATGGGTGTCTACACGGCCGCCGATGGAACTCGGATCGAAGGATTGTTCCGCGAGGGATTGCCGGTGGGACCGGTTGAGATCGTCTATCCGGACGGTACGCGAGAAAACGCGATTTACGAACGCGGAACGTTCAAGAAAGCCGAATAGGCGATCGCCTAAACTGGCACCGCCTCCCCTGAAGCAGCCGCACTCTCGCCCTCACCCCTATCGCTTGGCGGCGATGTCCGGAGCCGGCAGATCACCGTCGTGCCGCGACCGGTTTGCGAGCGCACCTCGACGGAACCGGCGTGCAGTTCGGCGATGCGTTTGACCAGGGTCAGACCGAGGCCGACGCCGCGGGCGTCGCCGGTGTCTTCCGTGGTATTGGCCGGCGCCTGCTCGCCGCCGCGGTCGAAGGGCGCGAAGATGCGCTCACGCTCCGGTGTCGGGATGCCGACGCCGGTATCGGTTACGGTGATGACGACATCGCTGCCGTCGCGCCTGGCGGCAAGGCCGACAGTGCCCCTGGGCGGCGTGAAATCGACCGCGTTGGCCAAGAGGTTGTAGGTCATCTGCTTGACCCGGCCGCCGTCGGCGGTCATCCAGCCGATATTGGGCGCGCAGTCGAACTCGACCTTCATCTCCTTGCGCTTGGCCTGGTCGCGGACCAGGTTCAGGGCCGAGACCATGAGCCCGTGGATGTCCACCGGCTCTAGTTTCAGTTCCATCTGGCCGGCGTCGATGGCGGCTATGTCGAGGATGTCACCGACCACCGACATCAGGCTCTTCGATGTATCGAGGATGCCGCGGGCATATTCCGCCTGGCGGCTGTTGAGATCGCCGAAATACTCCTGGCCAAGCATGTCGGCGAAGCCGATCACCGTATTGAGGGGTGTCCGCACCTCGTGGCTGACATTGGCGATGAACTTCGATTTCATCTGGTCCGCTTCCTGGTAGGCCCGCGCCCGTTCGCGAAGGGCCCGTTCGACGCGCGCCGAATCGGTGACGTCGACGTAGGAAAGCAGCACGGCCCCGTCGGGTAGCGGCACGTTGGCATAATCGACGACCGTGTCATTGGCGAGATGGATGCGGCCCTCCTTTTGGGCACGGCTGAGGAGCCGGGCGCCCAACAGGCTCTTGTGGGATGTCCATTCGTCGTCGGTCCAGTTGTCGGACCCTTCGGGTGCCGGCAGCATGGCCCGGGTCAGGTCGAGCACATCGGAAACGTGCGGGCTATCGTTGAGCGCCCCTTCGTCGATGTTCCACAACCGTGCATAGATCGGGTTGTGGAGCTTGAGGCGGCCATCGGAACCGAAGACAGCGACGCCTTCGTGCAGGTTGTCGAGGGTTTCGCGCTGCACGGCACCCAGTTCTTTGAAGGAGCGTTCAAGGTCAAGGCGTTCTGACAGGTCCTCGTATATGTAGATCAGACCGCCGCCACCCTGCGGCGCAATACGCCGGCGGAAGGTGCGGCCGTCGGGCAGGTGGATGAGGTCGCTCATCGGTTCGGCCAGCGCCCGGAAGCGCGCCGTCTCTTCCGCCTTGAAGGCCGGGAAGTCGGCGACCTCGGGAAGGCGCCGTTCGCTCCTCAGGCGCTCAAGAACGTCGGACAGTTTCGGTTTGGCGGCGAGCCAAGCGCGGTCGAGCGACCACAAAGCGGCGAAGGCCCGGTTGAACGACTCGAGCCGGGTTTCGTGATCGTAAATGGCGATCGCCGTCGGCACGCTGTCCAGCACCACGCCTTGGGCCGCAGCGTGGCGCTGCTGCTCGGCCTCCTTCTCCTCGTGTTCGGTACGGTCGATGGCGAAACCAAGGGTGCCGCTGGCCTTGGTGTCGGGGTCGCCGGCGATGCCGAGCGGGATTTCAGCGAACTCGTAAAGCTTGGCGTCACCGCCGGCGTCGATGAGCCGCCGCTCGCGAACCGGCTCGGCCGCGGCACGGGCGCGTTCCGCCATTTGCGGGCTGTTTTCTGCAAGTCCGGTGGCGGCCTTATTGGTAAAGGCGAGCGCCAGCGACGAATCGCGGAGCCGGATCGGGATCGGCATGGCGTCGAGCAATGCGGTCAGGTGACGGTCGTCGAGGCCGGAGCGGTTGTAGGTGCCGGTGCCAGCCTGCACAACCTGGGCGCGGCCGGAAACCTGATCCGAGATATCGCGCATCCAGACGAGGTCGGCCAACGCCTCGCCGTCTTCCGTTTCGGCGCGGCTGCCGATGGCGTGAATGATCCGCGCGTCGGATTGCAGCACCAAATCGAACGGCGTGCCATTGCCACGAAGCGCCGAGCAGGCGCGTTCCAGTGCCTTTAACGAATCGCCTTCGAACCGTGCCCGGATGTCATCGTAACGCGAATGGGTGCCGGCCGGCAGGTTGAGCAGAACGGCCATGCGCCTGGAGATGGTGATGCCGCCCAACGTGTGATCCCACAGAAACAGGCCGTCGGGGGCGGCGGCGAGGATTTCCTTGCCCTTGAGCGCCACCGCCTGCAGGACTTCGCGCTCGGCCTCAAGCTCCTTGGTACGCCGGCCCTGATGGATCCAGCCGATGAGTGCAATAACCGCAGCCAAGGCGCCGACAACGGCACTGATCACAATCGGATTAAAGGTGAACAAATCCAGAGACATACCCCAATTTAGCCACCCGTCCGAGGGACGGGCAAGCACTGCTCACAAGATCGGATCGCAGGCCGACACCTCGATTTTCCCATTGCGTGCCGTCAGCAGGCTGGCGCTCGGCACCTCGTTCCAGCACGCGGTCCCCGTATCGACCGGCTCCGAAAGGATCAAGCAGGCCTCGCCGCCCGAGTGGATGCGGGTGTCGTCGCCGTCGCCGAGGGCGCAATTCTCGGCGTAAAAGAGGCTTGGCGGCTTGTCGTCGTTGGCGTAGCGAAGCGCGTAAACGGTCTCTCCATCGGTCAACGCCGCGGTCAGCCTGAACGGCTCCTTGATACCGGCCCGCCCTGTGACGGCCAGAATCTTGGTGACCGTGCGCCTAAGCGCCGTCTCGGCATCGTCGTCGAGACCATAGGTGAGCGCCAAGTAGAAGAAGATCTCACTGTCCGTCGTGCCCTGCAGGCGCGGGAAGAAGGACGGTTCGATGGCCATGGCCAGTTCGCGCCGGACCGTATCGAAACCGCCGACCTGGCCGTTATGCATGAACAGCCACTTGCCGTGTCGGAAGGGGTGACAGTTGGCTCGATTGATGGCTGAACCGGTCAAGGCCCGCACGTGACCGAAAAAGAGCCGCGCCTTGGTCTGTTCGCAGACGTTCAAAAGGTTCTCGTCGTTCCAGGCGGGAAAGACGTCGCGGAACAGGCCGGGCGTGCGCCGCTCGCCATACCAGCCGATGCCGAAACCGTCGGCGTTGAGTGCGCTCTTCGCCTTATGGGCATCGCGGCTCTGCTCGACCAGGGAATTCTCCAGCCTGACGATCAGGCGGTCGAGAAAGACGGGCGGTCCCGAATAGGCGAGCCAGCGGCACATGGTTTGTCGTATCCGAAAACGTCGTTCCTTTCCGTAAGTCTGTCACCGAGCGGGGAGGGACGCAAACCCCGATGGTGCGATCGGACCGAACGAAAAAGGCGGTCCCCTTAAGGAGACCGCCTTTCGTTATGCCTGGCCGGGAACGGATTAGTAACGATAAGCGTCCGGCTTGTGCGGGCCGTCGACGGAAACGCCGATGTAGTCGGCTTGTTTTTGGCTGAGCGTGGTCAGGCTGACGCCCAAATTCTCGAGATGTAGCGATGCCACCTTCTCGTCCAGTTCCTTGGGCAGCACGTAGACCTGGTTCTCGTATTTGCCCGGGTTGCACCAGATATCCATTTGGGCCAGCACCTGGTTTGTAAAGGATGCCGACATGACGAAGCTCGGGTGGCCGGTGGCGCAGCCGAGATTCACCAGGCGTCCCTCGGCCAACAGGATGACCCGTTTGCCGTCGGGCAGTTCGATCTCGTCGACCTGCGGCTTGATGTTCGACCACTTGAAGTTCCTCAGCGACTCGACCTGGATCTCCGAATCGAAGTGCCCAATATTGCAGACGATAGCCCGGTCCTTCATGGCCCGCACGTGATCCACCGTGATGACGTCGACGTTGCCCGTCGCCGTGACGAAGATGTCGGATCGGGGCGCGGCCTGTTCCATGGTTACAACCTCGAAGCCCTCCATGGAGGCTTGCAGGGCGCAGATCGGGTCGGCTTCGGTGACCAAAACCCGGCACCCAACGTTGCGTAAGCTGTCGGCTGAGCCTTTGCCGACGTCGCCGTAGCCGCAGACGGTGGCCACCTTGCCGGCCATCATCGGATCGGTGGCCCGGCGAATGGCGTCGACCAGGCTTTCGCGGCAGCCGTACTTGTTGTCGAACTTGGACTTGGTCACCGAATCGTTGACGTTGATGGCCGGGAACAAAAGCGTGCCCTTGGCGGCCATCTCGTGCAGGCGATGGACGCCGGTCGTCGTTTCCTCGGTGACTCCCTTGATGGCAGCGGCTATCTTCTTGTACCAACCCGGCTCCTCGCTGACCTTCTTCTTGATGGCGGCGAACAGCACCGTCTCTTCCTCGCTGGTCGGGTTGTCGAGGACACTGAGATCGTCCTCGGCCTTGAGGCCCAAATGCACCAGCAGCGTCGCGTCGCCGCCGTCGTCGAGGATCATGTTGGCCGTCTCGCCGTTCGGCCATTCGAAGATTCGATGCGCGTAGTCCCAATAATCCTCGAGGGTTTCACCCTTATAGGCGAAGACCGGGATTTCGGCCGCCGCGATGGCCGCCGCCGCATGGTCCTGGGTCGAATAGATGTTGCAGCTGGCCCAGCGCACCTCGGCGCCCAAGGCCGTCAGCGTCTCGATTAGCACCGCCGTCTGGATGGTCATGTGCAGCGAGCCAGCGATGCGCGCGCCCTCCAGCGGCTGCGCCTCGCCGTATTCGGCGCGCAGGGCCATCAGGCCGGGCATTTCCGATTCGGCGATATCCATCTCCTTGCGGCCCCAATCGGCAAGCGAGATGTCGGCGACGTAACAATCATCGAAAGGCATGAACGGGCTCCCAACTATGCGTTCGAAACGGGTGATTTCGGTGGCCGGGGTTTAACAGGCGAGGCCGGGCCGGGCAAGGTTGAAGGTGGACCGGTACAGCGGCTGGCCTGCCAACGAAGACGTGACCGGATTTGATTTGCCTGCGCAACGAGAGCGGAGGAGGTTACCTGACTACGAGATCACAAGTCCGATGGATCACTGGAAGAGTAAGGGATGATGAAACGCATACTGTTCGCGGCCGTTTTCGGCGGGTTGTTGGGCCTGGCAACCTGGCCGTCGGCCCAGGCGGCGACGCCGAAACGGGTCAATGTCACCGGCGAGATCATCGATACCTGGTGCTACGTCACCGAAATCATGTTCGCCGAAGGAACCGCGCATCACAAATGCGCCGTCTGGTGTGCCATCGGTGGGATTCCGGTCAGCATTCTGGGCGAGGACGGCAATGTCTATGTCGTTCTCAAGATCGAGGCCGACGATACGAGCGTCGCCAATCCGTCGATCGTCAAGATCCAGACCCACAAGGTGACGGTCGACGGCGATCTCTATGAGCGCGACGGCGTCAAGTACCTGTTCGTCACCCAGGTTGCCGACGACCACGGCATCGTCAATCTCACTCATGAGGAACACGGCATCCAGCCGTTCGGGGAGTAGCCCATGAGAACCGTTTATATGATCCTGGCGGCGCTCGCCGTCTTAGTATCGCCGGGCGCCGAAGCGGCCGAGGAATGGGGCATCGAGGGCGAGGCCAAGGCCCGTTTCGAAGCCAAGGTCGTCGATATCGCCTGCGAGCTCTCCGGCAACTGTCCGGCCGACTGCGGCGGTGGTAAGCGCCAACTGGGCCTCTTGAAGGACGACGGGACGCTTTTGCTGGTCGCCAAGAACTTCGACATCTTCGCCGGCGCCACGGTCGATCTCATCGGGTTCTGCAACAAGCGCATCGTTGCCGACGGGCTGATGATTCAGACCAAGCACATGCCGCTCTTCGCGTTGCAGTTCAAGCGCCTGGCGCCGGACGGCAAATGGAGCCGTGCCAACTGGTTTGCCAAGGAATGGTCGAAGGCCAATGGCGGCAAGGAGGGCGGCCAGTGGTTCCGTCACGACGCGCGGGTCAAAAGCGAACTCGAGGCCGGTGGCGTCTTCGGTATTCCGGGCCTGAAACCGGCGGAGTAGGACGATGATTCGGCGCCTCGCCGATCGCGGCCGCGCTTTCGTCCTCGCGGTGCCGGTCGCGATCGCCATCGTTTTCACGAGCGCGGCCGATGTTGCCGCCAAGGCACGGCCGCAATTGTCGGCGCTGTTTGGCGGACCGTTCACGCTGGTCGACCACAAGGGCATCGAGCGCACCGCGCTCAGTTTCCGCGGCCACTTCATGCTGGTCAATTTCGGCTACACCTACTGCCCGGATATCTGCCCGACGGCGCTGACGACCCTGGCAGTGGCACTGGACCGGCTCGGTCCGGCGGCGGCGGCCGTGCAACCGATCTTCATCACCGTCGATCCGGCGCGGGACACAAGCGATCAATTAGCCGGTTATGTCTCCGCCTTTCATCCGCGACTGATCGGTCTGACCGGATCGGAGGCCCAGATCCGCGGCGCCGCCAAGGCCTACCGCGTGCACCGATCCAAGATTCTTATACCCGGCGAAGCGACCGAAGACTACCTGGTCAACCACAGTTCGCTGACCTTCCTGATGGACCGGCAAGGACAGTTCGTGACAATGTTCCCGCACGGGACCGACGCCGACTTTATGGCCGCCGCCATCCGCCGCCACATGGCGGAAGAACCAGCGCAAACGGGCCGCCAGGCGGAAGCAGCGAATTGAATCCGTTCGTTCACACCCCGTAGCACGACCGGGGTTCCTCAGTGGCGGCGGTCGACTTCAGCCGTGATAGTCCGGGATTGAGTGGAGCGGTTGGCGGGGTAGGTTCTCGGCAGCGATCTGAGGTGCCACGGTGCTGTGGAATACACCATTGAAGAAATCGGGATCGCCGGACCATTCGGGCTGAAGGTACGCTAAAGTTCGACGATCATTCGATTGCGACGGCTATACCCGAACGGTTTGCGTTGAAAGCGATCGACGAGATCGTTTTCGACCTGATCGACTTGAAAGGCATCGGTTCGTTCGGCCTCGGCCCTCTCTTCTAGTTCGAACAAGTGGCCGGTGAGGCCTGGAAATCGTCCGAGTTTCCCGTGTCAGGGCTTGGATTCGTAAGACCTACATCATCTTAAAACGCAACCGACAACTCACCGTCATTTGACCGCCTGCGAAAGACGACCGCAACTCACGCCAGTGCGTTGAAGTCGTCCAGCAGTGTCGCGATGCGCCCGGCGTCGGTCTGTTCCATGATCTGATTGGCCCGCATGGTGGCGGCGACCGCGTCCATTTCGCGGATGCGCTGTTTGACCCTGGGGATATTACCTGGCGACATCGAGAGCTCACGCAGACCGAGGCCGGCGAGCACCGCCGTCAGGCGCGGGTCGCCGGCCATTTCGCCGCAGATGCTGATCGGGATGCGGGCCCGGTGCGCGGCTGCCGTGGTGAACTGGATCAGACGCAGCACCGCCGGGTGCAACGGGTTGAACAGCCCCGCCACGTGTTCGTTGGCACGGTCGACGGCCAACGTGTACATGGTCAGGTCGTTGGAGCCGACGGCCAGGAAATCGCTGACACTAGCCAGCGCATCGGCAGCAAGAGCCGCACCCGGGACCTCGATCATGACGCCCAAGGGTGGCAGGGGGTCGGGAACCGATACTTTGGCGCGTTTTAGCTTGGCCGCCGCCTTCTCCAATAGTTTACGCGCTCGGCGGACCTCGGAGACGGCGCTGACCATGGGCAGTAGGATGCGAACCGGGCCCAAGGTGCCGGCCCTGAGAATCGCCTTGAACTGGGCGTCGAGCAGGTCCTCGCGGTCCAGCGACAGGCGGATGCCTCTGAGGCCGAGCGCGCTGGCGACGCCTTCGTCGATGTCGCCCAAGATCCCGTCCGCCGCCTTCTCGCCGCCGAGATCGAGGGTGCGCACGGTGATCGGACGGCCGTCCATGCTTTCGACGATCCTCTTCAACATCCGGTACTGCTCGTCGGCGTCCGGCACATCGTCCCGGTTCATGTACAGGAATTCGCTCCGCAGCAATCCGATTCCCTCGGCCCCGGCCCGCCTCACGGCGTCGAGTTCCATCGGTAGTTCGACGTTGGCCTGCAACTGAAATTCGGTTCCGTCGCGGCTACGAGCCGGGCGGGAGCGGATTCGCTCCAACGCTTTGGCCGCGCGCACCATCTTTTCATGGCGCGCCTTGTAGGCGCGCAATGTTCGCGCTTCCGGATTGACGACGATACGCCCTTTGCTGCCGTCGATGATTACCGTGTCACCGGAGCGCACGCCGTCCAACAATCCGTGCGCGCCGAGGACGGCGGGCAACTCGAGGGCGCGGGCCATGATCGCGGTATGGCCTTCGGCGCCGCCCAGCATGGTACCGACGCCGGCGACCTGGCCGGGATCGATCTGTGCCATGTCGGCTGGGCTCAGGGTGTCGGCGATGACGATGCTGTCGGCTGGCGCCGGGCCTAAGCGCCGGGCCGGATTCTTGGTTAGGTTGATCAGAACCCGATTACCGACCTCCCGGATGTCGTCCAGGCGTGCTGCGATGTAAGTGTCGTCCATCGTCTGGAAGGTATCCGAAATTTCGGCGATCTCGCGGGTCACGGCGGCTTCGGCGTTGATGCGTTGGTCACCGATGCGGTGCTTGGCGCCGCGTACCAGGCGCGAGTCCTCGAGCATGTGCAGGTACGCATCGAGCAGAAAACCGAGTTCCTCGGCGGCCGCGCCCTTCATGCTCTTGGCCCTGTATTGCAGGCGGCGGACCTGGCGTTGGGCCAGTTCGACGGCACGGGTCAGGCGTTGTTCCTCGCCAGCAACCTCGCGTTTCTTGATGGCGTATTCGGGGATGTCGACGACACCGGTCTCGCGCACATGCGCGGTGGCGACGGCAATACCGGGCGACACGCCGAGGCCCTCGAATACGACCTCGTGCGATTTCTTCTTTCCGGTTGTCATCTCAGTCCTCGTCGAAGCGCTGTTCAATGAGCTCGACGATCGCGGTGAGCGCGGCATCCGCTTCCGGACCCCGGGCCTCCAAGTCGATTTCGCATCCGGGGCCGGCGGCCAACATCATCAACCCCATGATCGAGGTGCCGGACACGGTCTGGCCTGAACGGCTGACGGCGATATGAGCATCGTAGGAGCCGGCCAATTTGACGAACTTAGCCGCCGCGCGGGCATGCAGGCCCCGTTCGTTGAGGATCGTCGCCGTGTGCAGCCGGGGCGGACTCGTCACGTCTCTTCCTGGGCCAGCAGTTGAGACGCGATATTGATGTACTTGCGGCCGGCTTCCTGGGCGCTGGTCACCGCCTGGGCCAGCGGTTCGTTCTCGCGTACGGAGGCCAGCTTGATGAGCATTGGCAGGTTAACGCCGGCGACCACCTCAATGTCGCCCTTGTCCATGACCGATATGGCGAGGTTCGAGGGTGTGCCGCCGAACATATCGGTGAGAAGCACCGTTCCGTTGCCGTTGTCGACATTGTTGGCGCATTCCAAAATCTCTGTCCGGCGGTGTTCCATGTCATCGTCCGGGCCGATGCATACGGCCGCCACGTTGTCCTGTGGACCGACGACATGTTCGAGCGCGGCGATCAATTCCACGGCCAGATTGCCGTGGGTTACCAGCACCATGCCGATCATCTTGTTCCTATCCTCTTCCCTTATGAAAGGGCCTTCAGTGCGGTCTCCCGGCGGCGGATCTAACGGTGAAACACCCCTCGATTCGATCTCCGCGGTGCCCTTTTTTCGGTTCTGATATTGGACTCAATTCCCCGGTTTGTCCAAGTCCCTATGGCGCAATTGAGCGGCCTTTCCCTGTCCCTCGAACCATCGGGCCAAGCGCTCGGCGGTAAAGACGGAACGATGCCGCCCGCCAGTGCAGCCGACGGCGATGGTCAGGTAGCTCTTGCCTTCGGCCTGATAGCGCCCGACCAGCAATTCGAGGAGATCGGTCAACCTGTCGAAAAACGGCTGAAAGGTGGGATCGGTCTCGATATAGGTGCCGACCGGCTCGTCGCGTCCGGAAAGCGGTCGCAATTGCGGGTCGTAATGCGGGTTTTTGAGAAAACGGACATCAAACACCAGATCGGCGTCACGCGGCAGGCCGTTGCGAAAACCGAACGTGGTGATGAACACCGACAGGGCGGCCTCGTGGGTCAAATCGAAATGCTGCTCGAGGGCCCGCTTTAGGTCGCCCAACGCCATATCCGAGGTGTCGAGGACGATGTCGGCGGCACCGCGCAACGGCGCCATGCGTTTGCGTTCGCGGCGGATGCCTTCGCTGAGCGGACGGTCGATGGAGAGGGGATGGCGGCGCCGGGTTTCCTTGAAACGGCGAACGAGGATGTCGTCGACGCAGTCCATGAAAAGGACGGTAAGCGTGACCCCGGAGTTATTACGCATCAAATCGATCTGTTCGAGAAACGCCGATACGTCGAAATCCCGGGTCCGTACGTCGACGCCGATGGCTAGCCCGCCCGGCATATCGCCCGACGCCAACAGGCGATCAAAGAGCGAAAGAGGTAGATTGTCGACCGCCTCGAACCCGAGATCCTCGAAATCCTTGAGGGCCGAGCTTTTGCCGGCACCCGAGACGCCGGTGACGAGAATGACGTGTGACCGTTCGTCGGACGGGGCAGGGGTGTCAGTCATGGGCGCGCCTAATATCCCCCGTCGTTAGACCGACGGCAAGGGCGACCTTTTGGACGGCCGACGCCTCGTACGGATTGAGCTGAAAAAGCGGCAGGCGAATGCCGGCGAGCGTTGTTTGGAGCGGTTCGGGTAGTCGTTCCGTGGCGCCCGGAGCCAGCTCGATGACCAATCCGATCCTGCATTCCCGTCCGGCCGGGCGGTCGATGATTCCGAGTCCGCGGACCTCGATTAACCCGAACAAGGACTCCGGCGCGCGCGCCGTCAGGACACCGGCGTGGGCGGATAGGTCGGTCCGGTCATCGGCAATCAGGGTCGCCCCTTCATCGATGAGACGGAGCGCTAAATCGGACTTTCCCGACCCGGATGGACCGATGAGCAGGACACCGGTTTCGGCCAATGCGACACAGGTGGCGTGTATTTGCTCCTTCACGATACGGCCTCGGGCAGATGTACGCTAAAGCGGGCGCCGGCCACCTGATCGTCGAAACCGACCCGGTTGCTGCCGACAAGGGTGCCGAAATGGGCTTCGACGATCTGTTTCGAGATGTTCAGGCCGAGCCCCGAATGGGTGCCGAACTTTTCCGATTTCGGACGTTCCGTGTAGAAGCGCTTGAAAATGTTCTCCTCCGCACCGGCCGGAATGCCCGGTCCCTCGTCGTCGACATCGACCCGGATATAGCCCCTTTCGCGGCTGACAGAGACGATGATCCGACCGTCCGGCGAACTGAACGACACGGCGTTGGAGATCAGGTTACGGAAAACTTGGGCGATGCGGCTTTCGATGCCGTCGACGACGACGGGCCGGTCGCCCCCGTCGGAGCGCTCAAGACGGATTTCCGGTCCGCCGCCCCGTGTCGTGTTCTGGACATCAGCGAGCATTGCCAGCATGGCGCCGACGTCGACCTTTTCGGCTTCCGCCCGTGACAGCTCCGCGTCCAGGCGCGAGGCGTCGGAAATATCGCTGATCAGTCGGTCCAGGCGGGTCACGTCCTCGGCGATGATGGTCATCAGTTTCTTCTGCTGTTCCGGATCCTTGAGGCGAGACGCGGTTTCGACGGCGCTGCGGAGCGAGGTCAGCGGGTTTTTGATTTCGTGAGCGACGTCGGCGGCGAAACTCTCGATGGCGTCCATCCGTTGCCACAAGGCTTCCATCATCTGACCTAGAGTCTCCGCCAGTTCGCCGATTTCATCATGACGATCCGACATATCGGGGATGCGGTGGTGGCGGCCATGATCATGGCGAACCCGTTCGGCGGCGGCGGCGAGACGGCGCAACGGCCGGGCGATGGTGCCGGCAAGGTAGCCCGAGATCAGCACGGTTACCGTCAGGACCACGGCGAACACCTTGAGGATATCCCGCCGCACCTCGAACATCGCCGCATCGATGCGTTCGGAGCCTGTGGTTAGCATCAAGGCGCCCAAGACCTGCTTGTAACGCTGCACCGGAACGGCAACGCTCAGCACCAGGGATTCGCCATCGCCGGCGCGAAGGGCCTTGACGTAATCACCGTTGAGCGCAGCAACAACTTCCGGGTAGTCGCGGGCATGGGGCCGGGCCTTCTCCTCGTAGTGGCTGAGACGCCGGCTCGGAACCAAATGGCGCAAGACACGGTCGAAGGCCTCGAGGACGTCGCGGAACGGATCCCGGGATTGGTCCGGCGGCGGCAATTCCTCGATGCGGATCGCCGCCTTGCTGCCGGCGAGAAGTCGCGAGTCGGCGGCCAGTTGTCCGTTTCGCTTGAACAGGCGTGCCCGCGTGCCCGTGGTCTCGACGAGGCGGCGGACCATCTGGTTGGAGATTTCGGAAACCCGATACTGCCCGCCCGAGGTTTCGGCAACGGCGCCTTCGCTCAAGGCCACCGCGAACATCTCGGTCTGCGTTGCCAAGGCCGACAATTCGCCTTCGATCAGGTTGTCCTTGTATTCGCCGAGATAAAGGATGCCGGCGGCGAGAATGGCAAGCGCCAGGATATTGACCGTAAGGATGCGCCGGGTGATCGGTGAAATCAGCCGCGTCTTGTGACGCTCGCTGGCCCGTTCCGTGGTCCCCCGTTCCATTCGTTCCGTCAGTTCGTCTTGTAACGATAGCCAACGCCGTACAGCGTCTCGATCTCCGCGAAGTCGGTGTCGACGGCTTTGAATTTCCGCCTGAGGCGCTTGATGTGGCTGTCGATGGTTCGGTCGTCGACGTAAATGTGTTCGCCATATGCGGCGTCGATCAATTGATCGCGGTTCTTGACGTGACCAGGCCGCCGGGCGAGGGCCTCGACGATCAGGAATTCGGTAACGGTCAGGTTGATTTCTTCGTCCCTCCATGTGCAAAGGTGCCGGGACGAATCGAGGACCAGATCACCGCGCCGGATGATGTCTTCGTCGCCGTGGTCCTTTTGCGTCGTTTCGTGGCGGCGGATGACGGCGCGGATACGCTCCATCAGAAGACGCTGGGAAAAGGGCTTTTTGATGTAATCATCGGCGCCCATGCGCAGGCCCATAATCTCGTCGACCTCGTCATCCTTAGAGGTCAGAAAAATGACCGGTAGATCGCCTTTGCGACGCAGTTCGCCCAGCAGTTCCATGCCGTCCATGCGCGGCATCTTGATGTCCAGGATGGCCAGGTCGACCGGCCGACGGCCTAGCCCTTGCAGGGCTTCGGCGCCGTCCGCATAGGTATCGACGTCGTACCCCTCATCTTTGAGGGCGGCAGACAGGGACGCCAGAATGTTCTGGTCATCGTCGACGAGGACGATGGTGTGAGCCATGAAAGATGCCTTTCATCCAGTTCGGTTCTTGGACCCGTGTCCTATGCCTCGTTTGTGGCGAAATTATAACCCCAAAAGGGCATCATCGTTACCGCGGTTTCGCGCGAAAAAGGGCACACCGGGTCCAGATTTGGCCAGCGTTTTTAATAATGCAATGACAGAGTGCTTCCGAATGCGAAAGGGGCTGGACAAATCCGCCCAACCGGGAACAGTCTTTAAACCATGGGGCAAGCTATTCGCGGATTCGTGAAACTGCTGGTCGGGTCGTTGCGCGATCTGACGCCGATCATCCTGACCGTCGCCTTTTTCCAGGCGGTGGTCCTGCAACAGCCATTTCCCAATCTCGGCGACGTTTTGGTCGGCCTGGTATTTGTCGTCCTTGGTCTGACGTTATTCATCCAGGGCCTTGAGATGGGGCTGTTTCCGTTGGGAGACGACATGGCCGAGGCGTTCGCCCGAAAAGGCAGCCTGGGCGCCCTTTTGTCTTTCGCCTTCGCATTGGGCTTCGGTACCACGGTCGCCGAACCGGCGTTGATTGCCGTATCCGACGAAGCCGCCAAGGTGGCAGCGGAAGCCGGCGTGATCGCAACCGACGCCGAGGCGCGGAGCACCTATGCCGATTCGCTACGTATTGTCGTTGCGCTGTCGGTTGGCGTGGCCCTGGTCATCGGCGTGTTCCGCATCGTCAAGGGCTGGCCCATCCATTATTTCATCATCACCGGCTACGTCCTGGTCGTCGCCATCACCCCGTTTGCGCCCGATGAGATCGTCGGCATCGCCTATGACGCTGGCGGCGTCACCACATCGACGATCACGGTTCCGCTGGTCACGGCGCTCGGTGTCGGGTTGGCCAGTACCATCCGCGGGCGCAACCCGATGAGCGACGGTTTCGGCCTGATCGCCTTTGCCAGCCTGACGCCGATGATCTTCGTAATGATTTTCGGGATCGTCGTGTGAGGCCGCCATGGAACTGATCGGCTCCATCATCGAAACGACGCTCGCCACCGTCATGGACGTGTTGCCGGTCGCCGCCATCCTATTGGGATTCCAGATTTTCGTGCTCAGGCAGAAACCGCGCCACCTGCACCGTATCATCATCGGTCTGGTCTATGTGCTGGTCGGATTGAGTTTTTTCCTGGTCGGACTGGAGAAAGCCCTGTTCCCGCTTGGCAACGCCATGGCGGAACAGCTGACGGCGCCGGAGTTTACCGGCCAGTCGCCGGCCGCCGCCATCGACTGGCGAAATTATGTGTGGGTCTATGTATTCGCGGCGACCATCGGTTTTGCGACCACGGTAGCCGAACCGTCGCTGATCGCCGTTTCCATCAAGGCCGAAGAGATCGCCAGTGGCGGCATCAGCGCATGGGGATTGCGTCTCGCCGTGGCGATCGGAGTCGGCATTGGCGTCGCCGTCGGCACCTATCGGATCGTATCGGGTACGCCGCTCAGTCTCTACATCATGGCCGGTTACGCGGTCGTCATATTTCAGACCTTTCGCGCGTCGAAAATGATCATTCCGTTGGCCTATGACTCGGGCGGCGTGACGACGTCAACGGTGACGGTTCCGGTCCTGGCGGCGCTCGGCCTGGGCTTGGCGGCCGCCGTACCGGGCCGTAGCCCCCTGATCGACGGCTTCGGCCTGATCGCCTTTGCAAGTGTGTTTCCAATTATGTCGGTGTTGGGATATGACATGGCCGCAACATGGCTCCAACGTCGGCAACGCTCGAGAACGAAAGAGAAAGCAGACGAGGAGGACGAAAAGTGAACCTGAAACTGATCATGGCCCTGGTGGCCGATGAAAAGACGGAAACGGTCATGGAGGCGGCACGCGAAGCCGGTGCGACGGGCGCCACCGTGATCACCAGTGTCCGCGGCGAAGGCCTGAAACCGACAAAGACGTTTTTAGGACTCGACATTTCGGCGCAACGTGATGTCCTGATGTTCATCGTCGCCGCGCCCAAGGCCCGTGAAATCCTGGAAACGATTGCCGAGGCCGGCCAGTTCGACGAGGAGCCGGGAACGGGAATCGCAGTCCAGATCGAAATCGAAGATGCCGTCGGGCTTACCACCCAGGCTGATGTCATCCAGCAAGAGATCGAGGAATCGATATGAGCGAGCACGAAATCGTCAGAGTCCGGGATGTCATGACGCCGGACGTCAAAACCATCGACCGTATGCAAACGGTCGCCGAAGCCATCGAGATGATGCGCCATTCGGGTGTCAGTTCCTTGATTGTCGAACGGCGCAACGAAAATGACGAATACGGCCTGATCGTCGTCTCCGACATTGCCACCAAGGTCATCGGCCCCGACAAGTCGCCGGACCGGGTCAATGTCTACGATGTCATGACCAAACCCGTAATTACCGTCCATGAGGATATGGATATTCGCTACGCCGTCCGGCTGCTCGGACATTTCAAGATCAGCCGGGCTCTGGTCATCGACCAGGTGCGAGCGCCGCTGGGTATCGTGACGCTGCGCGACATGGTGCTGCGCCACGGGCAGAGTTCCTGACTGAGACGACCGACTAAGGAGCCCGCCGTGGCCCGCCGGCCGGAGATGACCCGCGACCAGATGATCGGTGCCTGCCGCGACCTCCTCCGCGGTTGCCGCTCCGGATCGTTGTCGACGGCATCGGCGGTTTCCGACGGTTGGCCCTACGCTTCACTCGTCACATATGCGACCGACATCGACGGCTGTCCCCTCTTCCTCCTCTCCACCCTCGCCGACCATACCCGCAACATCGCCGCTGACCCGCGCGCGGCACTCCTCGTCGAAGCCGCATCAGGGCGATCGAATCCGCAAACCGGGCCTCGGGTAACGCTCCTCGGCAAGGTTCGGAAGAGCCGCGAGCCACGCCACGCCAAGCGCTTTCTCGCCCGCCATCCGCAAGCCGAACTCTATGCCGGTTTCGGCGATTTCGCGTTTTATCGGATGATCGTAGAGAAGGTGCATTTTGTCGGCGGTTTCGCCAGCGCTCGGTGGCTGCGTGGTCGCGATGTCCGCTCGCCGAGCGTCGCCGCGAAAGCCGTGGCCGCCATCGAGGACGGCGTCGTCGAGCATATGAACGGCGATCACGCCGATGCCCTCGAACTCATCGCCAATCGGATCATCGGGCGCCGTGGCCGCGGTTGGAAAATGTGCGGTCTCGACCCGGAAGGCGTGGACTTGGTTCTTGATGGCCGCTGGGCGCGTGTCTTGTTCCGGGCGTCCGTAAGCTCAGCTGGCGACGTTCGTTCCGAACTCGTCCGCTTGACCGAGGAAGCGCGCGGGAAGTCCTAAGGGCGTCGATTTCACCGGTGACGGCGGAATAGAAAAAGCCGGCCCCAAGGGCCGGCTTTTCGATGTGCGTTCAAGCGAGAGGTCAGGCGACGTCGGCCATCCTCCAGACATCCGGTTGCATGCCGACGCGCTCTGCTAGGGCCCGGCGTTGGGCCTCCAGGGCGTCGGGCAGGTGAGAGCCAAAGCCGGCGTAGTACTCCTCGACGCCGGCCACCTCCGCTTCGGCACCGGCCCGCTCGATATCCATGATCTGGCTGTAATTGTCGCGGTCGAAATTGAGCCCGCTCCAGGTTATGTCTTCATAGCGGGGCATATTGCCGAACGGGCTGTCGACGGCATCGGCGCGGCCGTGGACGCGATCGACGACCCATTTCAGGACACGCATGTTCTGACCGAAACCGGGCCAGATGAACTTGCCGTCGCCGTCCTTGCGGAACCAGTTGACCCGGAAGATGCGCGGCAGTTTGATATCGTCGCGTTTACCCATCTCCAGCCAATGAGCCCAATAGTCGGCCATGTTGTAGCCGATGAACGGCAGCATGGCGAACGGGTCGCGGCGGATGGCGGCTTGACCTATGGCTGCGGCGGTGGCTTCCGAACCCATGGTCGAGGCCATGAAGACGCCGTGGTCCCAGTCGAAGGCTTCGTAGACCAACGGGAAAGTGGTCGACAAACGGCCGCCGAACATAAAGGCGCTGATCGGTACGCCGGCCGGATCTTCCCAGGCGTCGTCATAGGATGGGCATTGTTTGATCGGCGCCGTGAACCTCGAGTTCGGGTGCGCCGCGGGCGTATCACTATCCGGTGTCCAGTCGTTGCCTTTCCAATCGATGGCGTGGGCCGGCGGATCGCCGTCCATGCCCTCCCACCAGACGTCTCCGTCGTCCGTTAACGCCACGTTGGTGAAGATGCAGTTTTTCTTCAGCGTCTCCATGGCGTTCGGATTCGACGAGTAATTGGTTCCGGGGGCGACACCGAAGAAGCCCGCTTCCGGATTGATCGCATGGAGCGTGCCGTCAGCGGCGGGTTTGATCCAGGCAATGTCATCGCCGACGGTAGAGGCTTTCCAACCCTCGAACCCAACCGGCGGGATCATCATCGCCAGGTTGGTCTTGCCGCAGGCGCTCGGAAAGGCGCCGGCCACGTAAGTGCGCCCGCCTTCCGGCGATTCGAGCCCGAGGATCAGCATGTGTTCAGCGAACCAGCCCTCGTCGCGGGCCATGGCGGACGCGATGCGCAGCGCCAGACACTTCTTGCCGAGGAGCGCGTTGCCGCCGTATCCGGATCCGTAGGACCAGATCTCGCGGGTCTCGGGGAAATGTACGATGTACTTGTCCGAGATCTGAGGTGCGCAGGGCCAGGGAACGTCGGCCTGACCCGGCTCCAGGGGCGCGCCGACGGAATGGACACTCGGAATGAAAAAGCCGTCCGATCCGAGGGCGTCGAGAACCGCCTGACCCATGCGGGTCATGATCTTCATGTTGGTGACGACGTAAGGCGAGTCGGTGATTTCAATGCCCGGGTAGGCGATCGGCGAGCCGATCGGTCCCATGCTGAATGGGATTACGTACATGGTGCGCCCGCGCATGCAGCCGTCGAAGATACCGTTGAGGATGGCCCGCATATCGTCGGGCGCTTTCCAATTGTTGGTGGGGCCCGCATCCTCTTCGTTTTCGCTACAAATGAAAGTGCGTTCCTCGACACGGGCGACGTCGCTCGGATGGGAGCGCGCAAGATAGCTGTTTGGCCGTTTATCCGGATTGAGACGGACGTATGTTCCGTTGTCGACCATCAACTGGCTGAGACGGTCGTACTCCTCGTCGGAACCGTCGCACCAATAGACTTCACCCGGCTTGCACAGCGCGACGACCTCGTCGACCCAAGCCAAGAGTTTTACATTGTCCGTGCGCGCATTGCTGGATTGCGGCATGTCTATAACCTCGCCTGATTAACCAACCTTGGCCGTGTGTGCTGGCATACGGCCGATTCGCCCTCCAGCGATTTTCAAGATACCCACGTCCTCCTGGAGTCTCAAGCGTCAGGGCGCCAGCATCTGACTAAAATCAAATTTAGCATTGTTTGCGAATAATTATCATTTGCGTTTATGGCGGCGACGAGGTAGAACTCTCCTCGAGATGGACCTCGGGCCTACTTAACTAGACGGGAGACCTTGATGACCTTACTGACAGCGGAACCCTCCCAATGCCAACTTTGCCCGGCCGGCGACTTGTCATCAGCCGAACGGCTCTTGGTTCGGTCGCTTCGGGTCATGGTGTTCACGGACAACGGCGGGCCAACGGTGGGGCGGGCGTTCCGCCGGACACTGGGCGGCCCGGCGGCCCACCAGGCATTGGGTGCTTTTTTAAGTTTCGTCGGTCTGATGTCCTTCAATGCGCGCCGTACCCTGCGGTTCAGGTTGCCTGATTGCCGCAAGGTCAGTGCCGATGAGCGGACGCTGGTCGCGTTGCTTGCGGCTCTGCAAGCCGGCCGGGTAAGTCACGCTCGCTCTCTGGTCAGTTGGCTGTTCCCGCCCGGCGCCCAGGAGCTGGCTTTTGCCTATGCCGCCAACCTTGCTCGCGGATTCCGGGAGGGTGGTCTTAGGGTCAACGGGCCATCGGTCCGGCGGCGACCCTCCCGCAGGCGAGAGACCAATTCTACGGTGACACCGCCTCGCGGCAGTCTTGTTGTTCTATAGGACGATGGCGGGCGCCTTCGTGTGTCAGTTTGTCGATTGCGGTTCGTCCCGGCGCATCGCCGACCATGCAAGCATCGCCCACCCCGATATGAAAAGTATGCCGCCGATCGGCGCCGCTCCCGGTATCGGGACTTCGCCGGTGATACAGAACGCATAAAGCGATCCGGAGAACATGATTATCCCGGCGGTGAAGAACCACCCGGCGCGGGCCGCCCAACGCCCCGACGTGCCAGCCCGTTTCGCCGACAACCAGGCGACACCGAAGAGCGCCAGGGTATGCCACATATGGTATTGGACGGCGGTCGAGAAGATCTCGCGCAACCCCGAATCGCCTTCCAGCCCAATGATAGCCGACTGCGCCGCCGCCCACTCCCAGGATCCCGCTGATCCCGGCGACGACGACCCAGAAACGCCAGTTTTCCGAGATCATGGTTTGACGGGTTCCGTCCGGCGAATGGACTGCAGGACGGCGTCTTCGAACGGGCCGGCGGCCATGCCGTCTGCCGATTGCAGCGCATCGAGAAAGGAAGCCATGTCTTTTTCGAGAATCCCCATGGTGTTTTCCGGGTCGTAACCTTCGCGGGCCCAATCGATATCATCGAAATGATCGCCGTACCAGGTGCCACCAGAACTGGTCCGCATCACGTCGAGCAGGACCCGGCCATCGACGCCAAGGGCTGCGGCGGCTTCCAGGGCCCGGCGGACGGCAACGACGCTTGCCGACGCGACGAAGTTGTTGATGACCTTGACCGTCATACCAGCGCCTCGATCACCGAGATGGTGAATGCGTTGCCCCATGACCTCGAAAGGGCGGGCCAGGGCGGTAACGGATGTCGTGCTTCCCCCGACCATGAAGGTCAGCGTGCCGTTGCGGGCCCGGTGCGGCGCCCCGGACATGGGTGCGTCGATGAGATCGGTGGCGGCCGGCAGTTTCCCGGCGACGTCCGGAATGGCGCGTGGCGACAAGGTCGAACAGAGAACATGGCGTTGTCTAATTCCGGCTTTGAAGTCCAGCTCTACCGTTCCATTTTCCGATTGCCGGGGACAGGGTTGTCTCCGAAGTCATTTCCGGCGATTGACCGGATGCTTCATCATAGTGCCC
>Ga0056126_10000075_pt1 | contig 37733 bp, 36 predicted proteins | sample WorMetLIZAISLAND_FD_71117 | JGI IMG/M metagenome (GOLD analysis project Ga0056126, IMG submission 71117) | Marine gutless worms symbiont microbial communities from Max Planck institute for Marine Microbiology, Germany - Inanidrilus manae... ...
CGCCTCCGATATCGCAAGAAACCAAGGGCACAACTCCCGGTTTTCTGCAATTCGGAATACTTGGGAAAGCCGAAATCCGCCACCCAATCAGGACGTTAGGGGTTGTTCACGGACGACTAATAGGTTCTCGCCGATGTCATGGAAGGTTGTGAGGGTAACTCTGAGGCCATAAACTGTACCTGAGGTACAGTAGATTTTCCGGGGGAGGCATGGCCAAGGGTACGCAAACGCGCGAGCGAATCATGGATATCGCCGAAGCGGCAATCCTGCAAAAGGGGTTCGGCGCAAACTCCATCGAGGAGTTGATCGCCGAGGCGGAGATCACCAAGAGCGGTTTCTTTTATCATTTTCCCGACAAGACCGAACTGGCACGCGCCTTGATGCGCCGTTATTTGGCGCGCGAGGACGCCTTGTTCGATGACCTGTTTGGCCGCGCTACAGAACTAAATGACGACCCGCTTCATGGTTTTCTGATTGGCTTGAAGCTCTTCGCCGAGATGATGGCCGACATGCCGGAAGGCAATCCCGGATGTTTGGTCGCCACTTATTGTTACAACGAGCGCCTGTTCGATGGTGATATCCAGCAAATGACTGCAGACGGCGTCTTGTCTTGGCGCCGCCGGTTCCGCCGGCAAATGGATTTGATCGTCGAAAAGTACCCGCCGCGCGAAGATGTCGATCTCGATGCCCTGGCCGATATGGTCTCGGGAGTCGTCGAGGGCGGTATCATCATGTCCAAGGTCCTGCGCGATCCCAATGTTGTTGCCGATCAAATCATGCAGTTCCGGACCTATATCAAGCTGCTGTTCCAGCCGGCGCTTTGACAACGGCCCGGTCGGTGTTCTTCGGCCGGGGTCCAGGTCCAATCATTTGAGCCCGCCCGCAAATCCGCGGGTCAGGCCCTTCTGGACGACACCCACGAGGGCCAGGATGGGAAGGGATGCCAGGAACCCGATCGCCGCCAAACGTCCCCAGAACGTCTCGTCTTCGGTGATCAAGGTGGCGATATAGGTCGGCAATGTAAATTTCGAGGGTGTCTGGATGAATAGCAGCGCGTAAACGAATTCATTCCAACTCAGGATTAGCAGGAACACACCGGTAGCGATCAGACCGGGCGTCATAATCGGCAGCACCACGGTCGCCAGGCGGGCGAGCAGCCCGGCACCGTCCATCAAAGCAGCCTCCTCGTAGCTGACCGAAACGTCACGCACGAAACCGATCAGCATCCAGATGGCGAAGGGCAAGGCGTAGACCTGATAGACCAGGATCAGTCCGAGCAGAGTGTCGAGAAGCCCAAAAGTCCTCAGAACCTGATAAAGCGGGATTGCCAGGACGATGTGCGGCGACAGCTTGATGATCAGGACGAACAGAAGGAACGCGACGTCCAGGTGTTTCGGCAGACGCAGCCGTACCAGGGCATAGGCCGCCGGAAAGCCGCACAGCAGGGCCAGGAAAGTGGACCCGAAGGCGACCACCAGACTGTTGATCACCTTGCCCAGGATGTTGTCGTCGATCAGTTGCCGATAATGGGCCAGGGTCGGTGCGTCCGGAAGCAGATCGATCGTTGGCGATACGTATTCGATGGGCGGTTTCAGTGACGTTCCCGCCATCCAGACGAGCGGCAGCAACATGACGCCGGTCACCCAGTAGACCAGGAGGGGATGAAAAGCCTTACGCCACACGGGACCGGCCTTTCACGATATTGACCGCGTAAACGGCCGCCAGCAGGCCGGCGACGATGATCATGACGACGGCGGCGGTCGAGGCCAAACCGACATCGAAGAACTTGAACCCAAGCTTGTACACATACATGGAAAGGATTTCCGTCGCCTGGCCCGGCCCGCCGCCGGTCAAGGCGTAGACCTTGTCGAAAATCTTGAAGCTGTCGATGCTGCGCAAAAGCGCTGCCAGCAACATGTGCGGCACCAGTAGGGGCAGCGTGATTGTCAGCAGGACCTGCACCGGCGAGGCCCCGTCCATGCGCGCCGCTTCGTAGGTTTCCGGCTGGATCGATTGCAGACCGGCGAGCAATATCAGAAAGGTCAGGGGGGGCGGTCTGCCACAAATCGACGAGAACCAGCGAGATCATTGCCAGATCCGGGTCGAATAACCACTCAACGGGCGGTAGGGAGACCGATCTGAGGAGATTGTTGAGAAAACCGAAATCGTAATGGAACCAAGCTCGCCAAATAGCCGTCACCACCATGGTCGATAGGACGAATGGTGCTACCAGTGTCGGGATAACCGCCCAACGACCTGGGAACCGGCGATAGACCATGAGGGCCAGCATCAGGCCGAGGGCCACTTCGCTGACCGTCGCCATCAAGGTGAAGGCGACGGTGTTCCAGGTCGCCGTCTGAAAAAACGAATCACTTAACAAATACTGATAGTTCTCAGCGCCGACGAAATCGGCACCTTCAAAACCATAATCCGTCGTGAAGAACGACAGGATCAGGCCGCGGCCGAGGGGATAGATTGTCAACAATGCGAACAAGGCCGCGGCTGGGCCGAGCAGTAGAAGCGATGTGAACCTGGATTTGCGCATGGCCGCTTTCAGGAAAAAATGACGGAGACCCGGCCGGTCGTGGGCCGGACTCCGCCATTCTCAGGGAGGTTTAACGTTTTAAGGCGCGGGTGATCTTCTTGTTCGCCTCCATCAACGCCTTCTTGGGTTCCATCTCGCCGATCAACGCCAGTTGCAGGTAGTCGCCCATGATCGCTTCGACCTTGGACCATTGTGTGATCCGTGGACGCGGTTGCGCATTCTGCAGGGCCTCGACTTGGGCCGGATACCAGCGGTATTTGGCCACCACATCGGCGTCCTTGTAGACGGCGGCGCGGGTCGGCGGTGTCCCCAGTTCAAGGGCCAGTTTCTTCTGCACGGCGGCGGACGTCAGGAAGTCGATGAAGTCGCGGCCGCGCTTGGCGTTCTTGGCGTCGGCCGGCACGGCAAGCAGCCACGATCCCAGCATCGGGGCCGGACCCTGGACCTGGCCGGGTGCGGCCATGATCTCGATCTTGCCTGGGACCTTCGATTTCGACGGATCATCCAGGGACGGCGCCCAGGACGGCCACAGTTCGATGGTCATCGCCGTGGTCCCCTGCATCAGGGCGTCGCGCACTTCAGACGAGTTGTATGTCTCGACACCCTTTGGCGCGTAAGGTTTTAGAGACAGGTAGAGGTTCAACGCATCCAAGGCGGAATCGCTGTCGAGATGCGATTTGCCGTCCGCCCCGACGATCCGCGCGCCATGCGCCCACAGGATCGGCAGGAAGCCGGTGACGATCGGGTTGGCCTTTTTACCTCTGAACACGAGCCCCGAAACGCCGCTCTCTTTCTCGCTGATGACCTTTGCGGCGGCGACCACTTCGGTCCACGAAGCCGGTCGACCGAATCCGTGTTTGGCCAGCAGGTCCTTGCGGTAGGCGAACAGTTCTACGTTGCCGACGAAAGGCACCGCGTAGTGGGGCCCGCTGCCGACGGGGTAGCGCGACACGTCGCGGGCTGGCTTGACGAAGTCCTCGTTAACGCCGCCGCCAAGCTTGTCGAGGTCCGCCAACCAGCCGTTGGACATGAACTCGACGGCCCATGTGTCGTCGAGCATCACGACGTCGTAGGCGCCGGCTTTTTCGCGCAGCGAGATCGTCGCCTTTTCGAGGAGCCCGCCGTAGGGCAACTCGAGTCTTTCCACTTCGAGTCCCGGATTTTTCGCCTTGTACATCTCGACGGCCATGGCCAGCGCCTTGGCGTATCCGCCATCACGGCCGGCAATGACCAGTTTTTCCGCCTGTGCGACCCCTGCGCCGAACAGAACGGCTCCCGCCACCAGGGCGGTCGTGAACAGTTTCATGACACTATCTCCCTTGTCCGTGACACTGCGTTCGCTCGCAGGGTCCTCGGCCGTGTTATATTTTGCAAACGTTTCCATTTTCTATCAAATTAGTCTAGAAATCAAGAGAAGAAATCGTTACTATGGTACAAATATCCTGGCGTTTCCCGAATAGAAAACGTTTGCATTTTGACGACTGAAACCCATCGCCATGAAGAGAGTGACCATCAAGGATGTTGCCCGCGAAGCCGGCGTTTCGGCCGCCGCCGTCTCCCGCGTATTCACCAAACGGGCCAGCACCTCGAACAAGACGCAGGAAAAGGTGGTAGCCGCGGCGAACCGGCTCGGCTACCGGCCGTCGATGGTCGCGCGGGGCCTGGTCGGGGATCGCACGAATTTGGTTACGCTCGTTTCCGGGCGCATGGTCGACCCGTTCGACGCTCTTTTCCTGGACCTCCTTTCCGAAACCTTGGCCGACCGGGGTATCCGGCTGATGCTGGCGTCGACGGGTTCATCGAGGGCCGGCGACAGCGGCCTTCTCCAGGCGCTCGATTATTTATCGGACGCCGTAATCGTTTCATCGGGCACGATGTCGTTGGACCATTCCGAAGCCTGTGTACGCGCCGGTCTGCCGATCATCCTGGTCGGTCGGGTCGTCGAACTCGCCGGCGTCGATTGTGTCGTCGCCGATAACATCGACGGTTCGCGGCAGGCGGCCGAGTTGCTGCTTCGGACCGGTTGCCGGCGCCTCGCCTATCTGGGGCGCGGTGGCACGACCTTCTCGGATAAGGAGCGGTTCGATGGATTCTCTGCCGCGGCTTCGGGAGAAGGCGTGTTGTGTGAGCGGTATTCGGTGGAGGGGACTGATGAAAACAGCGTTTTCGAAGCCGCTATGGCCATGCTATCGACCCCAACGCCACCCGACGGGGTGTTTTGTGGCAGCGATTCCATCGCATTTGGCGTCATCGAGGCAGCGCGCGCGCTCGGCCTCAACGTTCCAGGCGATTTATCCGTCGTTGGATTCAACAACATCCCCCAGGCCAATTGGCGCAGCTTCCGTTTGACCACCATCGACTACTCGATCCCTCATACCATCGACACCGTCATGGATCTGCTGGACCGGCGTTTGGCCGAACCCGACCGCACCAGTGAGGTTCGCCGCATTCCAACACGCTTGGTCCCCCGAGCCACGGCCCGTGAACTTCCGCCCGGAGCGTGAGCCGCCCATGAAAGCCCTTTTGTTCAGCGATCTGCACTACACACTTGATCGGCAAATCCACGGCCGGTGGCCAGCGGAGTCCCTGCGTCGTGCCATCGTCCATGCGCGGGATCATCATGGCGACGCGGATTGTTGCGTTATCCTTGGCGATTTGACGGACAGCAGATCGGAATCGGAATACCAGGGCCTCGCGGACGATCTGGGCGCATTGCCGTTCCCGCACCGGATCATGTTAGGCAATCACGATGACCGGAAAAACTTTGTCCGCGTATTCGGCACCGACGTCATCGACGACAGCGGGTACGTGCAATCGGTCATGGATGTCGGGCCCTATCGGTTCGTGCTTCTCGACACTCACACGCCGGGCCAGGAATGGGGCACCCTCGACGGCGGGCGCCTCCTATGGCTCGATACCGCCCTGGCTCGGTCCGACCGACCGTGCGTCATCTGCCTGCATCACCCACCGATACCGACGGCACTTCCCGCCTTCGACAGGATTGGTCTACGCGAACCGGAGGCCTTCGAAGCGATAGTGGAAAAGCACCGGGCGGTGGTTCGTCAGATCTTGTCGGGTCACTGCCATATGCCGATCGGCGGAAATCTGGCCGGGATCACAATTTTCGGCGTGACGTCCTTGTTGTACCAAGCCCTGCCCAACTTTTGCGACGACCGCTTCCTGGACGGACCCGGCTTGACCGCGGCCTATGGTTTGGCGGTTGCAGATGAGAGCCATTTTACGATCCACACCGTACCGTTCGAATACACTGGCGACATCGTGTCGTCGGGTGAGCAACCCTGAGGAAGAACCATGGCGCATATCGACTTGAAGGCGGTCAGCAAGCGGTTTGGAGCGACCCAGGTCATTCACGGTGTGGACATCGCCATCGAGGAGCGGGAATTCGTCGTCATCCTGGGCCCCAGCGGATGCGGCAAATCGACTGTGCTCCGAATGATCGCCGGACTGGAGGAGGTTAGCGAAGGCGAAATTTACATCGGTGGCCGCCGCGTTGATCAGTTGCCGCCGAAGGACCGGGGTTGCGCCATGGTCTTCCAGAACTACGCGCTCTATCCCCACATGACGGTACGCGGGAATATCGGCTACGGGTTGCGCATCGCGCGTACGCCGAAGGTGGAGCGCGAGGCGCGTATCGCCGAAACCGCCGATTTATTGGATCTGACGCCGCTCCTCGATCGAAAGCCGAACCAGCTATCGGGTGGGCAGCGCCAACGTGTCGCCATCGGTCGGGCGCTGGCCCGAGAGCCCAAGGTGTTCCTGTTCGATGAACCGCTTTCCAATCTGGACGCCAAACTGCGGACGAGCATGCGCGTCGAACTGCGCAAGCTTCACGATCGATTGGGCGCAACCTCCATTTACGTCACCCACGATCAGGTCGAGGCGATGACGCTCGCCGATCGTATCGTCATAATCAACGAGGGCGGAATCGAGCAGATCGGCACGCCGAAGGAGATCTACCACACGCCGGCGACCAGTTTCGTTGCCGGGTTCATCGGCTCGCCCCAGGCCAATCTGTTGACCGTTACCGGTGACGGCACTTTGTTCCGCGAAGACGGCGGTGCCATATTCAGGTTCCCCAAGCCTTTGCTATCAGGCGAGGGTGACCGCCGGGCCGTCCTCGGTATCCGACCTGAGGATATCGCCATTGGCGGCGACACGACGGAATCCAGCGTCGAAGTCGTCGAGGAACTGGGATCGCACCGGCTGCTTTATTGCCGCTGCGGCAACGCTCCGATCACTGTGGTCGATGACAGCGACACGGAGAGGGCGCCGAAAGACCGTTTATCTCTCCTCTTGCCACCGAACAAGATACACCTTTTCGACGCCGACAGCGGCCGTGTTCTGACCCGACCCCTTGGAACGGGATCGGCGCCATGATGGAACGAGAGCGCAACGATGATCTGCGTATGTCTGTCGCCGAAACGGCAGCCCGTCGAGCCGGTGAACGGGCGCTCGGCTACTTCCGCGACGCGGGATTGAAGCGGCAAAGCAAGGGTCTCCAGGATTTCGTGTCGGACGCCGATCGCGCCGTCGAGGCGCTGATCAGCGAGATCATCTCGGACGTCTTTCCCGACGACGCAATCGTCGGTGAAGAAGGGGGCACGCGGTACGGGACCGACGAATATCTCTGGGCGGTCGATCCCATCGACGGAACCACCGTGTTCCTCGACGGCTTGCCGGGGTGGTGCGTATCGATAGCCGTCATAAAAGGCGACACCGTCGAGATTGGAGTGGTGCACGATCCTTGCGCCGGCGAGACCTTCACGGCGCAACGCGGCGCCGGCGCCTTATTGAACGGCCGTCGGCTGCCCAAAATGCGCAATCGTGATCTTTCCTCGGGAATGGTTGGGATCGGATACTCCAGAAAGGCCGACCCCGAGGCATTCGCGGGGTTCCTGACGGCCCTTTTGGAGAACGGCGGGAACTTCTACCGCAGTGGTTCTGCCGCATCCATGCTCGCCCAAGTCGCCGCCGGTCGCCTGGTCGGCTGCTACGAACCGCATCTCAGCGCCTGGGACTGTCTCGCCGGACTGTTGCTCATCGAGGAAACGGGTGGTGAGGCGTTGGATTTCGAGATGGCGGATATGTTGGCCCAAGGCGGTCCCGTCCTTGGTGCCGCGCCCGGAGGGTTCGATCAATTGCTGAATATCATACCGGCCCGATAACCCTGGATCACAGGTTCGGACGACGGTGCGCCGATCGCCGCAGGGCCGTGATTTCGATATTCCTAGGCTCAAAATAAACGGGGCCCGAAGGCCCCGTTTTCCTCAGGCATCTTAACGCCTTAGTAGACATTCTGGGCGGAAACCATGGCGTAAAGCATGGGAATAGAAAGCAGTGTGTTGGTTCTCGAAAACAGCATCGCCGTGCGGGCCGACGCCGCTTTCGTGTCAGCGTCGACTTCGACAATGCCCAGTGCTTTCTTCTGGTTGGGCCAGATGACGAACCAGACGTTGAACCACATAATGGTGCCGAGCCACATGCCGATGCCGATGGCCATATGTTTGGGAACGCCATCCACCAAGCCGATGGTAAGGGCTTCGACGAGATATCCGTTCAACATGGCCAGGATCAGGCCGGTGATGATGGTCGACATGGCGCCCCAGCGGAACCACCAGAGGGCAGCCGGTGCGATGACCTTGCCGATCGCCGGCTTCTGTTCGTCCGGTATGTTCGGCATATTGGGAATTTGTACGAAGTTGAAGTACCACAGGAGCCCAATCCACATGACACCGCTGAGCACGTGGAGCCAACGGAAGAAAAAGGCCCAATAGGAGTGGCCCATGTCCAGGCCTTCGCCGGTAATGCCGGCGACGATGCCCACGATGATGACGGTCAGGACGACGCCTGCGATTACGGTGTTTTTCAGGTCAGTCAGAATGCCTGCCATGATTCTCCCCTAACTTTGAGAACATTGGGTCTAGATCGAGATTTAGAATTAGTTTGATTGCGTTCATATATAGGAGGATGAGGTACTTGTTCAACGGAATTCGCCGAATCCGGGAGAAAACGCTGGAAACCAATGGTTTAACGCAGTGCGGTGCGACCTGGTAGGCGCTTTATGAAGGGAAAACCGGGTTCGTGACCGAAGGTGATTCTCATTGTCGCGACTTGATCGCCCGCTTCGATCGGGACCGTTTCCTATGTACCCAGTTCGCGCTCGCAGAACGGCGCGCCGATCTATTCGCACTTTACGCTTTCAATCTGGAAACTGCCGGTGTCCGGGAATCGGTCAGTGAACCGCTGGTCGGACAAATGCGCCTCAAGTGGTGGTACGACGCGCTTGATGCCATCGTCGCTGGTATGCCGCCGAAACACCCCGTCGCCGTACCCTTGTCGGAAACGGTCCGGCGCTACGGTTTGCCGCGGGCCGATCTCGAAACCCTGATCGAAGCGCGCTCCGACGACCTCGAAGCGGAGCAGCCATCTAACCTGCCGCAACTGGAGGCCTATGCCGAGCGCTCATCGGCCCCTTTGCTGCGTCTATCTTTGGCGGTTCTCGGCGGTGGTGGGCGGGATGCCCATGACCTGTGCCGCTCGCTGGCCATCGCTTGGGCCCTGACAGGTCACCTGCGGGCTTTGCCCTACCATGCCGCACAACGAAGGCTCTATTTGCCATCCGAATTGTGTCGCGAAAAGGGCCTCGATCATGAAGCCCTTTTTACTCGCCGCACCGACAGCCCCGCGCCGACCGGTTTGACCGCCGTCGTTCGCACCTTGGTCGATGTCACCGAGGGGCATCTCGAAACTCTCCGGGGTGACCAGGGAACGATACCCCCGCCGGCCCGCTCCCTGCTTCTATACGGGACTTTGGCGCGTCATTATCTCGGTCTTATCGCTGCGGTAGGTTATGACCCTTACCGCATGCAAATCGGTCGTCCGGGGCCCGGAGTCGCTGGTTTGCTTAAGCTTTATTGGGCTGGTCTAAGACGCCGCCTGTGACAGTACCTCGATTTCGCTGTCTAACGGCCGTCCGATATTAACTTTGGTCAATGCGAGCCGGCGATTTGTCCGTATCTTTTCCCGAATAGTTTGAACGCCTTGGGGGAGGCGCTAGATGAGAGTGTTGGCGGATGAAGTCATTCGACAAGCCGCCGGGGTGTGGCGTGTGCCACTTGCTTCCGGTCACCGACTGGAACGTGCTCAGCGACGATGAGCTGAAGGTACTCGACGCCGGACATCGACCCTATGACTACGCTGCTGGCGACACGGTCTATGCCATGGGCGATCCGAACCGCGGCGTCTATTGCTTGTCGTCAGGGACCGTCGGTATTCGCAAGCTCGACACCGAGGGCAACTCGGTGCTCTTGCATATGGCCTATCCCGGCGACGTGATGGGCTATCGGTCGTTCCTTGCCGAAGGCGAGCACCGGACCACGGCGGAGACACTCGGTCCGTGTCGCAATTGTCTGATCGACTCCACGACGGTGTCCCGCTTGCTCGGCGAGAATCCGCAACTGGGTATCCAGTTTATGAAACGGGCCACCGGTGAGTTGGAGCAGGCACACGACTCCATCATCAAGGGAGCGACGCTCTCCAACCGTGCCCGGCTCGCCCATCTGCTCCTGGTCATGACGAAAAAACATGGCCGCGTCACGGACGATGGGTCGCGTTCCATCGATCTACCGGTATCACGCCGCGATCTCGCCTCCATGGTTGGCACCCGCCATGAGACCCTGTCCAGAATCATGGGGCGCCTCGAGGAAGATGGTATCGCTAGTTTCTCGGGGCGCAACGTCGTCGTTCCCTGCCTCGACAACCTGGCCGCCGAGATCTCCGGATCGGCCTGACTACCAAAAACCTGTAGCAGTCCGATAATCACGTAACCTCTGCCGTTAAATTCGGAAAATTCGACGATCGTCAACGCTTAATCCCGATCACGGGCGTTACAAGATCACCAGTGGCGAGTTTGCGGAGAGAAGCGATGGACGCGACAAACGACGTTCCCGGGAAGGACCAGAATTCCACAATCATCGAAAACTGTCTGGGTGACAAGCCCGACGAAGCCATGCACGAACTGGGTGGAGTCACCCGGCGTCAGTTGTTTAAGTTTTGCGCCGGCGTGGCCGCGACTATGGGGTTGTCATCGGCGGCCGGCGTGCGCATGGCGGAAGCGGCGATGGCGCCGGCGCGTCCACCTGTCATCTGGCTGCACGGCCAGGAGTGCACGGGTTGCACGGAGTCGTTGCTGCGCTCCTACCATCCGACCCTCGAAAGCCTTCTCCTCGACGTCATCTCCCTCGATTACCACGACACGCTCTGCGTTGGTGCCGGCAAGCAGGCGCTCGACTACAAACACAAGATGATGGAGGAGCACAAAGGCAAGTACGTGCTCGTCACAGAAGGCGCCTGTCCGACCAAGGACGGCGGTATCTTCTGCAAGGTCGGCGGAAAAACTCAGATGGACCTCATCAAGGAAGCCGCCGCCGGCGCCGCCGCGACCATCGCCATCGGGTCGTGCGCGTCCTGGGGTGGCGTCCAGGCGGCCGAACCCAATCCGACGGATGCCAAGCCGACCCACGAGATCATTCCGGGCACGACGGTCGTCAACATCCCCGGCTGTCCGCCCAATCCCTACAACTTCCTGTCCACGGTCCTTTATCTTCTGACCTTCAAGAAACCGCCGCAATTGGACGGGGAAAACCGGCCAAAGTTCGCCTACGGGCGCCTCATTCACGAGAACTGCGAGCGCCGGGCCCACTTCGATGCCGGTCGTTTTGCCATTGAATTCGGCGACCTTGGCCACCGTAAGGGCTACTGCCTGTATAAGCTGGGTTGCAAGGGGCCTGAAACCTACGCCAATTGCCCGGCAATCGGTTTCGGTGACGTCGGAGAGGGGGCGTGGCCAGTGGGGACCGGGCATCCTTGTTTCGGATGTACGGAAAAAGAATCGGCGTTCAACAAGCCGATCCACTCCCTGGCTACGGTTAAAACGTTCACACCACCGACAGCGTTTCCGAAGATCGGCGCCCAAAAAGGTGACGGTATTACGCCGGGGGCTGCTGCCGTTGCCGGTGCCGCCGCAGGCGTCGCGGTCGGCGCCGGTGCCGTGATGCTCAAGAACATGGGCGACAAGAAGAAACAGGATACTTCTGACGAGCAACAGGGGTGACGCCATGAAAAAAGTCGACCGGCGACAGTTCCTGCGCGGCGCCGTTGCGACCGGCATGGCCGGTGCGGCCGCGGCGCCAAGATCGGCCGAGGCGTTCGCGCCGCGGGCACCGCTTCCGCTGCCGCCGAAGGCCGTTGGCATCCTTTACGATTCGACGCTCTGTGTCGGCTGCAAGGCCTGCGTCGATGCCTGCAAGTCGGCCAACGACATGCCGAACGAGATTCCGGCACACTTGAAACGCTGGAACGAGGATATTTGGGACACGGCCGAGGACCTCTCTGGCGATACGCTGAACGTGATCAAGACCTATCTCGATGGCGATGCCACGGAGAAGGATCGGCAGAAGGACGGCTACGCCTTCATGAAGCGCCATTGCCTGCCTTGTGTCGACCCGTCCTGCGTCTCGGTATGCCCGGTTAGCGCCATGCAGAAGGACCCGGAAACGGGCATCGTCTCGCATGATCCGGACGCCTGCATCGGCTGCCGGTATTGCGTCTACGGTTGCCCGTTCGGAGTGCCGCAATACGAACTCAACGACGCCTTCGGCCAAATCCAGAAGTGCCAGTTCTGCGCCCACCTGCAGGCCAAGGGTGAGGTTCCAGCCTGCTGCGACGTTTGCCCGACCGGCGCCTCGTTGTTCGGTACGGTCGACGACCTGCAGAAGGAAGCCGAAAACCGCCTCGCCGGTAAGCCCGGCGACGCATACGTCTATCCGCGCGGCGAACTCGGCAAGGGCCGGCCGCCGCATGAGAAACCTCTGCCCAAATACCAGCCGGCCGTCTACGGAGTTGACGACGGTGGTGGCACTCAGGTGCGTTACCTGTCGGCGGTCTCTTTCCAAAGCCTGGGCCTGCCGAAATTGCCGAAAACCGCTTTCTCTGCTGTTTCCGAGGGCATCCAGCACACGCTCTACAAGGGCATGATCGCACCGATTGCGTTGTTGGCTGGGTTGGTGTTCTTCGCCCGGCGTAGCGCCGTTAAACAGGCGGAGTCGGAAGGTAGAGAGGATTCGGGAGAGCGCTCATGAGCAATACGCCGTTAAGACCGCTCGGCGGTCGCCTTATCACACCGACAACCGTTGCGCTCGCCATCCTTGTCATCATCGGCGGTTACTTCATCGTCCAACGCTACATGCATGGCCTCGGTGCTGTCACCAACCTCAACCAAGGTTACCCATGGGGGCTTTGGATCGCCGTCGACATCGTTATCGGGACAGCGTTCGGCTGCGGCGGATTCGCTATCGCCTTACTGGTCTACATTTTCAATAAAAACGAATACCATCCACTGATCCGCCCGGCCCTGTTGGGCGGCTTATTCGGCTACACGCTCGCCGGCGTCGCCGTCATTATCGATCTCGGGCGCTATTGGCAGGTTTATAACATCCTATTGCCTTGGTACGCGCAGCCAAACTCGGTGATGTTCGAAGTGGCACTTTGCGTTGCTGCCTATGTCGTCGTTCTATGGATCGAATTTGCGCCGGCATTTCTCGAAAGGTTCGACCTCACCGACCTAAGGAAAAAACTACAGAACGTGATGTTCGTTATCGTCGGCCTCGGCGTCCTGTTGCCGACCATGCACCAGTCTTCACTCGGCACCATGCTTTTGGTCATGGGCTCGCAGTTGTCGCCGCTCTGGTACACGACTTGGCTGCCGCTCCTTTATCTGATGACGGCACTGGCCATGGGTTACAGCGTCGTCATGTTCGAGGCGACGGTGGTCAGCAACAGCTTCGGCCTTCCGTCGGAGCAGCCCTTGCTGAGCAAGCTGTCAGTCGTTGTCGGCTGGCTGTTGGCTGCCTTCCTAGTCGTCCGTTTCGTCGACCTAGCCATCGGCGATGCCATGGCGGATGCCTACAAGGGCGACCTCATCGCATGGCTGTTCTGGATCGAGAACTTGCTGTTCGCCGGTGCCGTAGCGGTCCTGTTGACACCGGCCGGCCGCGCCAGCCAGCGGGCCTGCTTTTTGGCTGCCGTAGCGATCCTCGTCGCCGGCTCGCTTTACCGGTTCGACTCGTATTTGGTCGCTTACTCGCCGCCACAGAACTACACCTATTTCCCGTCGGTTCCCGAGTTGATGGTTACGATCGGCATAATTTCGCTCGAGATCCTGCTCTACCTGGTCTTCATCAAGACGCTGCCCGTGTTGCAAAGTGCGCACGGCAGACAATCCTCATAGGAGGTCGCCGTGACACGAATCACCATCGATCCCATTACCCGCATCGAAGGCCACCTGCGCGTCGATTGCGAGGTCAACGACGGTAAGGTCAGCAATGCCTGGTCCTCGGGCCAGATGTGGCGTGGCATCGAGATCATCCTCAAGGACCGCGACCCTCGCGACGCCTGGGTCTTCACGCAGCGCATCTGCGGCGTCTGCACGACGGTGCACGCAATCACCTCGGTGCGTGCCGTTGAGAACGCGCTCGACATGGAGATCCCACTCAACGCCCAGTACATCCGCAACATGATCATGGCGGCGCACGGGGTGCACGATCACATCGTGCATTTCTATCACCTGACGGCGCTCGACTGGGTCGACATCGTCTCGGCCTTGGACGGTGATCCGGAGGGCGCGGCCAAACTCGGTGCGACCCTGTCGGACTACAAAGGCAACAGCGTGCCGGCCATCAAGGCGGTGAAGGAAAAACTGAAAACCTTCGTCGGATCCGGCCAGCTCGGCGTTTACGCGAGCGGTTATTGGGGCCATCCGGCAATGAAGCTGCCGCCCGACGTCAACCTATTGGCTGCCACCCACTACGTGCAGGCCCTTGAGGTGCAGCGTGTCGCCAATAAGATCGTTACGGTGTTGGGTTCGAAGACGCCTCACATCCAGAACCTTGCCGTCGGCGGCGTCGCCAACCCGATCAATCCGGAAAGTCAGTCGACGCTGACGCTTGAGCGCCTTTATGCGATCAAAGCCTGGATCGACGAGCTCAAGGACTTCACACACAACGCAATGATGTCAGATGTCGCCGCCGTAGGTGCGCTATACGCCGAGTGGACCAAATACGGCGCCGGTATCACCAACTACCTATCGGTTCCCGACATGCCACTGGATACGAAGGGCACGTCCTTCGAATTGCCGGGCGGTTTCATTCCAGACGGCGACGTCTCCAAGTTCCAGGCGATCACCAGCTATCAGGACGACTACTTCCGCGAAGGCGTCAAGGAGAGCGTCAAGCACTCCTGGTATGACTACACCGGTGGGTCCGATTCCCTCCATCCCTGGGACGGCCAGACCAACCCCAACTACACGGACTTTCAGGATGACGGAAAGTACTCGTGGATCAAGGCACCGACCTTCAACGATCAGCGTGCCCAAGTTGGGCCGTTGGCCAACGTCTTGGGCATGTACGTCGCCGGACACGAACCGACCAAACGCAACCTGCACAAACTCCTGGATCAGGCCGGCGCCGTCGCTGGAGCCGAAATCCCGCTGGCCGCCGTTCATTCGACCATCGGCCGCATCGCGGCGCGTGCCGTTCGTTGCGCGGTATTGCTCGAGTCCCTGGAAAACCAGTGGCAGCTCTTGATGGACAACATCGCCAAGGGTGATTTCGAGACGTTCAATCCACCCGAGTTCCCGAAGGGCGAGCAACGGGGCTTCGGTTACCACGAAGCGCCTCGAGGCGTTCTGTCGCATTGGGTGGTCATCAAGGACGGCAAGATCGACAACTATCAGGCCGTGGTGCCGAGCACCTGGAACGCAGGCCCGCGAGACCACAACGACGCCATGGGGCCCTACGAGGCATCCCTTATGGACAACCCCGTCGCCGATCCGGAACTGCCTTTGGAGGTGTTGCGCACGGTACACTCGTTCGATCCCTGCATCGCCTGCGCCATCCACATGGTTGACAAGAAGAAGCGCCCGATCGTTCAGGTCAAGGCGCTGTAGGGCGGGTTTCAGCGTCATGAGCACCCTCGTTCTCGGACTCGGCAACGTGCTCCTCAGCGACGAGGGGGTAGGGGTACATGTCGTAGAGGCCATGGAAGACGCATACGTCTTGCCAAGTGAAGTTGAGATCCTCGACGGCGGCACATCCGGCATGGATCTCCTGGACACCATTGCCGGGCGTGATCACTTGATCGTCGCCGACGCCATCCGCTCTGACAAACCACCGGCCAGTATCCTTAAGTTGACCGGCGACGAGGTACACGCCTTCTTCCAGAACAAGATTTCGCCGCATCAATTGGGGCTTTGCGACCTGTTGGCGTCGCTCGCGCTTTCCGACGAGGCGCCTGAGCGGGTTACCATCGTCGGTGTCGTTCCCGCCAACCTGGAACTCGGCACTGAGTTATCGCCGATTATCGCCGAGGCGCGAGACGCGGTTGTCGAGATGATCGTCGGTATCCTTCGTGAGGCCGGTCAGGCACCGCAACCACGCCAGCTGGCCGCGACCGGAACCGCGTAATCCATGTGTATCGCGATTCCAGCCAAGGTCCTGTCCGTCGATGGCTTTACGGCCGATGTTGAACGCTACGGCGAACGGCTCACCGTGTCGTTGGTCATGCTGGACGAACCGCTTGCCGCAGGTGAATACGTCGTCGTGCAGGCGCGCCAGTACGCGGTCGAACGTATGGATGAGGCAACGGCGGCGGAATCGCTCAAGCTATTTGACGAGATCATGTCCGGATTAGGGGCGGACCGACAACCGCTCGACCAGTCTGACGTAACCTAGACAGGGAAAATGTAGCCACCATGGCCGCTAGCGGTGATGCAATGATGACGCGAATCGAGGAACTGGTGATTCGTTTCCGTGAGATCACCATTACCCAGATGGCTGGTCTGCCGATCTATAACGACAAGCTGGCTGTCGAGGCCGTGGGTTTCCGGCCGCTGGATGGCGATGCGGGGATCGGGATCCTCATCACACCCTGGTTCATGAACGCCATCGTTCTGCCGCGAGAGAGACAGGACATGGATGACGCGGCGCTCGGCCGCGCGGCTATCGTTAAATTGCCGGCAGGGCCGATGAAATTTCGCATTGGCGGGGATGAAGAAATCGGCGCTTTCAAGGCGCTGTCGCTCCATTCACCGATGAGTGCTTTCGTGTTTCAGGAATCGGCTCGGGTTGAGGCCAGAAAAGCCCTGGCGTCCCTTTTTTCGAACTCTGAAGACGAACCACCGTTTGCGACCGAATCCGACCCCGAACAACGACCGATCATCGGCCGGCGACAGTTCCTCAAAGGCAGGCGTCGCGATTGAGTCCCAAATTGCGGGTATAGTTTCAGAATCTCCATAATCTTATAGACAACTATAGATAGCATTTCTAAACATCGCTAGGGCTTGATTGTGTTAGCCTATTAGGCCCGGTGGTTTGCCACGACGCCCCGCTAGAGGACGTCTTTGGGTTGAAGTCCTGTGAGACGTACTCCGTTCATATTCTTGAATTGCGCCGTTCCGGCCCAGGAATTAGAATATTGTTGACGGCACGGCGAAGTGCGAACAACGGGAACGATAAAGTACCTGTCGCGGCGCACCCGTGAATATCTGTTGATATTGGATAGCCGGATATTCAATCTAAAAGCGATTTTCCCTGTCGCGGCTTTTGTCTTCGCATCTTTCGCCCAATCAACGGTTTCGTTGTGGAACCGCGTATCACAGGACACAAGATCATGGCGAACGAGAATGAAAATCCATCGTCGGGATCCGACACCTCCCTGACAGGGCACTTACGCGATGACTTTTGGGATGAGGTCGTCGGTTCGGACACATCCGCGGGAGAACACGACGTGACGGAAGCATCCGCGGCTCCGGCCTCTTTCCTCGAGGACAAGAACCCGGCCTTGGCCAACCGATTGAAAGCCCAAGCCGAAGCTTCGGCGGAGGTCCACGCCGATGAACTAGCCGAGGCACTGCACGACAAGTTCGTGCATATACTCAAGGATCGAATCGAGAAATCGGGCGGCCAACTGACGGCGGATGATGTGGGGGAAATGAGCGAGGAGTTCCGCTCGCAATTGGCCGACATCAAGACGATGTTCCTGAAGGCCGTCGAATCTTACGTGGAGGCAAAGGACAACAACGCGGTTGATACCTCGCGGGGCAACAAGTTTTGCCGTCTGATGGTGCGCAATTTCGAAGACCGTTTCTGCGAGGACCGGGCCTTGAAATACAAACCCGACGGTCTGTCACGCCGCATGTTGCCAGGCATCGCCAATATGCTATTGATGATGTTGGGCCAGGAGAAAATGGCGGTCTACGAGAAGCGTGTCGGCGACATTGTGACCCGTCTTAAACGTGAAAGCAAAGGCGACCTCAGGTGGGAGGACGTTTATAAGACGGCGGAAGCCAAACGGATCGCGCTGCGCGCCGAAATCGAATTAGCGCGATACTTCCGCGACACCGAGAAACGGCTGCAATGGTTGATCGCTTTGATCAACAGCCACATGATTCCATTCGAAGACGGCCACAGAGGAGCCGGTTGGGAACTCACGACGCCTGCCGCCGAGAAGATGTTGGCCGCCATGTTCGGCGACTTACGCCGAGCGTTACGCAACGAAAATGCCAGGCACGCCTTTGCCGAAAAGATGGGTGAAAAGACCGTCGCCGTTCTCGACCATGTGACGCAGCGGTTTCGTTAATCACCACCCGTCAGAAAAGATCGACGATGCCGATGACGGCGGCATATCGCGCTGTCTTTCCAAGGGCGACTAGGACAAGGAACACCAACAGAGGCACTCTGAGAATACCGGCAACCAGGGTCAGTGGATCTCCGACAACGGGAACCCAGGCGAACAGCAGGGACCACGAGCCGTATCGGTTGAACCAGTTCGTAGCCCGCTCGAGTTCGGCCTCCTTCACCGGAAACCAGCTTCGATCGCGAAAATGAATGAAGAACCGGCCCAGGGCCCAATTGACGACTGCGCCTAGGGTATTGCCGGTCGACGCGACGACCAGAAGCCACACCTGGTCGAATCGGTCCGACACCATCATGCCGCCAAGCACAGCCTCGGACGAAAACGGCAGGACGCTGGCGGCGAGGAAGGCGCTGAGGAACAGGGCGGCATAACCCTCGGACATGGCGGGAGAACTCGGTACCGTTCCGATCAGGAGTTGCCCGGCGGGAGTTCCGGAAACCCATCGCCGTTTTCCGGGAGGCCTTCGATCACTTCGCCACCAATTCCGTTTTCATCGTCGCCGGGAAGACCCTCGATAACTTCGCCCTCAACCGGGCCTTCATCGGTCAAATCGCTCGGCAAATCTTCCAGCCTGACATCCGGCGCGCCTTCTATCGGATCGTCGTCTGGCGGCGGGAAACCGCTGTCTTGTTCGCCGTCTCCGAACAACTCGTCGGGCGCCACTTCTGGACCTGTCGGCGTCTCATCGACGACCTGGCCGGAACCATCGTCCTCGCCCTCACCGGGCTGGTCTTGCGGTGTCGCCGCTGCGATCCGTTTCAGCCGCATCAATTCGTGGGCCGAGACTTGCGGGAAGATGGTCGGCGAGTTGGCATAATACAGCATGACGGCGCCGCGTTGGGTATCAGGGAAGCCGCCGCGAGTATCGTCGAACCGGCGGACTTCGAGGATCGAAACGGCATTGGTCTCCGTGTCGCGGTTACGCCACGATACGGTCGGGTTGTCTTGGCGCGGTTTCGCCAAGGGGGCTATCGACCGCCGTCATATCTCCGTCGGTTCGCCGTATCGTTTCTGATAGAAGTTGACGACCTTATCGAAGTCGCCGGAATTGAACAGCGCGTGGAAACGGTTGGCTTCTCCCTGATCGAAACGCACGATCGACATCGGGCCCGTGTAGAGAATGGTGGCGACGATAAAGGACGGACGCAAGTCCTCTGGCCAATCGACCGGTGCGATACAGAAAAACGTGGTGGACCGGTTTTTCTTAACGCATTCATTATTGGGATCGAGGCCGTCCTCGCCTGGTGGGAACGTATTGACCAGCGCCACCGACTCGCCCAGCGTCAGGGATACGCCGCTGAGGGATGTTCGGGTCAAAACCTCAGGCCTTTGCGCCGGCGGCAATGGCGGCGGCGACTTAGTCCGGTCCAGGGACGTAATCGGCCAATATGTTTTTGGCTGAACGGGGCTTGTTGATGCGACCTTGACGTCATCGTGATGGATGGCGTCGTGGGTCGTCGACAGCTTTTCGTCCTGTTCAAGCAGCAAATCCTCGCGCGGCAGATCCTGACGATCCTTTGGCTGGAATAGTTGGGTCAACCGCCCGAAGAACGTCTTCTTCTTTGCCTCGGCTTTTTGCGCCGGCGAACGCAAAGGGTCGCTGTAAGGCGCTTTTGCCATCATCCGGCGTTTGTCCGCGGCCGGACCCTGGATAGGTTGGAACGGTCCGGTTTCTACGACTTCGACCTCGCCACCTGCCTCCTCCGGCGAAATGACGGGTGTTTCGGCGACATGAACGACAACCGAGTCTTGTCCCCGCCCATGTTCTTCTCGACCGTCGTCGTCCAAGGTGAGGCGGCGGCGCCAACGTTGGCTGGCGGCCGCGGGGCCGTTTCTGACGGTTTCACTTGGGCGGCCCAGCCTTCGACCAGTTGTTCTTCTTCCTCATTGAATAGGCCGGCCAACCGGTCGAGAAACGACGGCGGCAGTTTTCCGGAAACCTGCGGTTTCGTTTCATCCGGTTGGTCGAAGGCGTCGAGGTTCTCGATTTCAGGCTGGTCATCCGGTTCGTCTGGGGCCGCGCCGGTCGGGGGCGCCGTCCGGTACTCCGGCACTTGCTTGCTTTCGACTGGGACTTCAGTTTGTTTGTCATCGTCGGTAAAGAACCCGGCGACCCGGTCGATCAATGAATTCTCTTCAGCGGGCTGATCGCCGGCTTCGCCAGAGGTCTTTGTTTCGTCGTCCTCGACGGGAATACCGTGGCTGTCCTCGCGGGACTTCTCCATGCGCCGGATTTCGATGAGGCGGTCATTGAAGCGGCCGCTCGGCGTCCGCCTCGGAGTCATGCGCCGGGTGCGGTCGAGGGCCTGCTCGGCGATGACATCGCTCCGCTCCTCCGTTTCCGTCGCTGGGGCACCGTCCGACCGGGCGTCGGCGCGGTCGCGGGTTATGCTGCGCCGGCGCATCAAAACCGCGTCCGGATCCACGGTGACGTCCCGGGAGACCGCTTCTCTCAAGCGGCGAAGCCGGTTGCGTAGCGCCTCCGATGCCATCGGCCGCGGTAGCGAGGCTTCGGGCACGTCCAACGCCGTGGTCCGTGGAATGTCGTCGCCCGTCGGCGGATCGCCCAGGAACTCGCTTCTCGGAAGTTCCGTGCGGCCGCGTTCCTGTTCGGCGAGTTCGCGCAGCACGGATTCGGCGGCTTCATCTCGTCGGCCGATGGCGGGCGGCAGGTCGTTCGGTTCCGGCAGGGCGACAACTGGAAGACCGTTTTCATCTTCCGGTTCGTCGTCGGAAATTAACCCGCGTAGCCTGTCGAGGGTGCGCGACGTGGTTGACGTTTCCTTCTCCCCGTCGTCAAACTCATCCCGGTCCGTATCTTCGAGAACGGTTTCCTCCAAGGGCCCGTCTTCGAGTGCCTCGCTCGGAAATTCTTCTCCATCCGGCTCGTCGCCCTCCGGTTCTTCAATCGTCATCTCGATGCCGTCATCGGACGGCAGCGGACCATCCTCGGCGGCAGATGGAAGATCGCCGTCTTCCAACATCTCCTCATCCAAAGTCGCCATCTCATCTGGGCCGTCTTCGCCATCAACGGGCATGTCCGTTTCCGGCATTGCCGCTTTATCGTCGTCATCTTCCAATTGTGGTCGTTCGGCCACCGCCCTTTCGAGGGACGGCGGCGGCACCGCTGGAGTGCGTTTTGGCGGGCGGACGACATCGGAGGGGGTTACAAGGTCGACCAACGACTGGAAAAAATCGCCGACCGCGCCCAGGCTCCTTTTTTCCGGCTCGCCGTCGATCGCGGCGCCGTTCTCGGCTACTTCATCGGCGTCGTCTTCGTCGGGTGGCCTCAGCGCACCGGTTCGCATGGGGTCACGCCCGTCCAGTTTGTCGACCCCTGGCGCCGTCGCCACGGCAACCTCGTCGGTGATCTCGGCAACCGGTTGGGATGGCGGTCGTGGTTTTCGCGGTGCCAAACGGAATCGCTCCGGTTTCTTTCTCTTGGCCAGACGGACCGGTTTCGCCGGCGGGAGGTCGATCGATTTCCTAACGCCAGCGCCGGCCTTATCCTGGCCGGATGGTGCAACCGGTTTCGGTGGTGCTTTGCCAGCGGACTTGCGCGGCGGCTTCGGCGCCGGTTTCAGGCGCACCGGTTTCCGGTCTTGGTCGGCTTTCGCCGTTTTGCTGCTGTGCCTTTCGGAAAGCAGAAAATGGGCGATGATGAAGTGGCCTTTGTCGACGGCAATATCGGCCGCGGTCTTTCCGGCCGGGTTTTTAGCGGATATGTCGGCGCCGGCCTCCATGGCAGCGCGGACCTCGCTTATGTCATTGACCTCGACGGCGCGGAAAAGGCGTTCGGTCGCTTTCGACAGTTGAGCGGAAACCGGTGTGGCGACGATGATTGCGGCAAGAACCAGAACGAGGGCAACACCCAACCTCCGAGGCAGGAACGTGCCCGGACCACAGAATTTTCGGCGCAAACTACCCCCGGAGACGACACCTTGTACCTTCGTCCGTCGTTAAGCCACCACATGTTCGATCTTACGACCTTTCGCGTGTCCGAGACAGTGTTCCGAAACCGCCCGCAAATCCAATCATTCCAATTACTTTCAACTTAATCCGCCATTGTGACGATCCAAGGGCGGGGCGATACTGTCTTTGGCCGTTACTGCTGGGGCTATGATCTTTGGTCGCGGGAGAAAAGCGTATGAATTACAAGAGGTTGGGTAGCAGTGGCCTGAAGGTGTCGCCGATCTGCCTCGGCACAATGATGTTCGGTCGAAGGACCACGGAAGCGGGTTCGGGCAAGATCATTGCTTCTGCCCGTGACGCCGGCATTAACTTTATCGATACGGCGGATGTCTACGTGAAAGGCGAATCGGAGCGAATCGTTGGCAAGTTCATTCGCCGCGACCGCGACCGTTGGGTATTGGCGACCAAGGTCTTCGGTGCCATGGGTCGGGGGCCTAACGACCGCGGCTTGAGCCGCAAATGGATCCTGCAGGCGATCGAAAACAGCCTGACCCGCCTGAAGACCGACTACGTCGATATCTACTATCTCCACAAGGAGGATGACGGCACGCCCTTGGAGGAAAGTATTGGCGCAATGGGGGATCTGATAACGTCCGGCAAGATCCGCTATTGGGGGGTCAGCAACTTTCTCGGCTGGCGGACGGCGCTTCTGGTTTCGCTTGCTGACCGGATGGGCGTTCCGAGGCCGGTCGTAAGCCAGCCGTATTACAATGCCGCCAACCGCATGCCGGAGCAGGAAATCTTGCCGGCCTGCCGGCATTTCGGCATCGGCGTCGTGCCCTACAGCCCATTGGCGCGCGGTGTCCTAACCGGGAAATACGGTGATAAACTGAAGGCCGCCAAGGGTACCCGCGCCGGCGTCAACGACAAGCGCATGATGGAGACGGAATGGCGCCAGGAAAACCTGGTCATGGCACAGGCCATCAAGGCGCATGCGGAGAAACGCGGCATGACGGCCGGCCAGTTCGCCTTGGGTTGGGTATTGAATAACGAGATCATTTCGTCGGTTCTCGCCGGTCCACGCACCATGGGTCAGTGGAAGGAATACCTGGGTGCGCTCGATCACGAGTTCACGGCCGACGACGAAGCCCTGGTCGACGGTCTGGTGCCGACCGGCCATCCTTCGACGCCAGGTTATTCGGACCCACAGTATCCCTACATGGGGCGGCAACCAAAATCGAGTTAACCTGTTTCGGCTATTTGGAGGCTTTCATAGCGGCGAACCGCGCCACTATGCCTGCAGCGGAAGTCGGTCATGACGGACCGATGCGTCTCTAGGCGCGAACGATGGACTTGATCTTGGCCCGTCGTCGGCCCGAACGCCGGGCGATTTCGTTGTCCTGTTCGACGAGCGCCGCGTTGGCCAAGGTCTGGATGGTTTCGCCGAAGGATTGGTCGAGCAGTTCGCTCGATACCCGCCGGTTGGAGTTTATCGTGCCGTCCTCGTAGGTGACGTTGAAAACCATGAAGGCGGCACTTTTTCCTTTGGGGTTTTTGCGGGCCATCGTTCGGTCTCCTAGTGGATCGGATTAAGGTCCAGGCCGGTTCTCCAGGCCTTGACCCTTAAAGCAATGACTGAGGCCGGCCCCCAAACGAATGAAGGGGGCCGGATCTCGGGTGGTTATTCGATGACGCTGAGGTTTTCGGCCGACGACTTTCCGTCACGTCCGGGTTGGAGTTCGTAGGAGAGCTTCTGGCCTTCATTGAGCGAATGCAATCCCGCACGCTCGACTGCCGAAATATGAACGAAAGCATCCTTCGAGCCGTCTTCCGGCTCGATGAATCCGAAACCCTTGGTCGGGTTGAACCATTTTACAGTACCACTTGGCATAGTTTTTTCCTCTAACATGAGTCTGGGATTCCGCGCCTCACACCATGTGACGGCACGGTCGGTTTAACGCTTACGATGTCAGGGGGTAACTAAGCCAACCGACGAACGGTCTGGTTAGATATCACATAACAAAAGTAACACGCATGGGCTATACCTAGAACGAAACTCCGGGAAGTCAATGGTTCATAGGTGGTGTCCGATTATTGCTGCCCTGGATTTATAGGAATACCCGGCCTCTTCGATCGTCACCTTGTGTCCAGAGTCCAAATCCGATAGGCCTGCGTTTGGATTGGGCGAAGGATCGCCTTCAAACGATTTGCCGGTGGGCCCGGCGCCGCGACGCCCAACGCCGACGACGCCGGATGGCGCCGCCGGTCGGTGGTCAGGCCGCGAGCAGGGCGGACGGTTCGTGGTAGTCGTAGTTGAGGTCGCGGGCCACGGCCTCGCAGGTGACCTTGCCCCGGTAGACATTGAGGCCATCGCGGAACAGCGGGTTCGCGGTCAGGGCATCACGTAACCCTGGTCGGCCAACATGAGTGCATAAGGCAGGGTGACGTTGTTGAGCGCATGGGTCGAGGTGCGTGGCACGGCGCCCGGCATATTGGCGACGCAGTAGTGGACGACGCCATCGACGATGTAGGTGGGATCGGCATGGGTGGTTGCCTTCGACGTCTCGAAGCAGCCGCCCTGGTCGATGGCGACGTCGACAAGGACGGAACCTTCCTTCATTTCGGAGAGCATGGCCCGGGTCACCAGCTTCGGTGCCGCCGCGCCCTTGATCAGCACCGCGCCGATGACCAGATCGGCCCCGAGGACCTGCTGCTCCAGGGCGGCGCGGGTCGAGTAGACGGTCTTCAAGCCGGACCCGTATTGACGGGAAAGGCGGTTGAGGACGTCGACGTCGCGGTCGAGCACGGTGACGTCGGCGCCCATGCCGAGCGCCATGTGGATTGCATTCTCTCCGACCACACCGCCGCCGATGACGGCCACCTTGGCCGGTGTCACACCGGGGACGCCGCCCAGGAGGATACCGGCGCCGCCGTGCGCCTTCTCGAGGCTATGGGCGCCGGCCTGGATCGACAACCGCCCGGCCACCTGTGACATCGGTGCCAGCAAGGGCAAGCCGCCGTGATCGTCGCTCACTGTTTCGTAGGCGATGCACGTGGCGCCGCTGGATACCAGTTCGCGGGTTTGCTCGGGATCGGGAGCCAGGTGCAGGTAGGTGAACAGAACCTGGTCTTCCCTGAGCATCTTCCGTTCCGCCGCCTGCGGTTCCTTGACCTTGACGATCATATCGGCCCTGGCGAACACCTCTTCCGCGGTATCGACGACCTCGGCACCGGCCGTTCGATAGGCATCGTCCGGACTGCCGATGCCGAGCCCGGCTTCGGTTTCGACGACGACCGTATGACCGTGGGTCGTGAACTCCTGGACGCTGGCCGGCGTCAGGCCGACCCGGTATTCGTGGTTCTTAACTTCCTTCGGTACGCCGATGAGCATGGCTCCCTCCCTCATGACCGATTGAAATCCTGCCTCCAAGCTAACGGAAATCGGCCAGAATGTGCTTGCAAAGTTGATGGTGAATCAGGGAGAATATCGTATATTATTCGACAGAAAACCCATTTAGACGAATAAAATGCGAGCTATCGTGCTGGACGACACAGATCGTAAGATTCTCCGACGTCTGCAGGAAGACGGGCGCATGACCAACGCCGACCTGGCCGACGCCATCCACCTGTCACCGTCTTCCTGCCTGCGCCGGGTCCGCCGGCTGGAGGACGACGGCGTCATCGCCGGCTATACGATGCTGGTCGACGGGACCGCGGTCGGCAAACCGTCCAGCGTGTTCGTCGAGATCGCGCTGAACAGTCAGTCGGAAGAAACGCTCAATGCCTTCGAGGTTGCCGTCGCCAAATGTGCCGACGTCATGGAGTGTTACCTGATGGCCGGCGATTCGGATTATTTCCTGCGTATTGAAGTGGCCGACATGGCCGACTACGAACGCATCCACAAGACCCACCTGTCGCGCCTACCCGGCGTCGCCCGCATCCGCTCCAGCTTCACGCTGCGCACGGTCTGCAAGCGGACGGTTTACGAGTTGTAATTGGGTGTGCCAGAAGCCTGTGCCTAAGGTGCAGCCGGAGACATTCCCAACCACCCGTCCAGATCCGCCAACGCCCGCTGGCTCATGGCCTGTTTGCGGGCCCGGCCTTTGACGCGGCGACCCCGTTCATTGCGGACATCGATCGGTGGGAACAGACCGAAATTGACGTTCATGGGCTGGTAGGTTTCGGCCTCGGCACCGCCGGTGATATGGCCCAGGAGAGAGCCCAAGGCCGTCGTTGGCGGCGGCAGGGACGGGGCTCCGCCGTTCCGTTCGGCCGCCGCAAAGCGCCCGGCCAACAGACCGACGGCGGCGCTTTCCACGTAACCCTCGCAGCCGGTGATCTGACCGGCGAAGCGGAGCCGTGGCTCGACTTTGAGACGCAGGTTGTCGTCGAGCAGTTTGGGTCCGTTCATGAAGGTGTTTCGGTGCAACCCGCCCAAACGCGCGAACTCGGCCTTTTCGAGGCCTGGGATCATGCGGAAGATGCGTTTCTGCTCGCCGTAGGTGAGCTTCGTCTGGAAGCCGACCATGTTGTAGAGGGTGCCGAGCGCATTGTCCTGGCGCAGTTGGACGACGGCGTGGGCTTTGGTCTCCGGGTCGTGCGGATTGGTCAGGCCGACCGGCTTCATGGGGCCGAAGGCCAGCGTTTCAGCGCCGCGGGAGGCCATCACCTCGATCGGCAGGCAGCCCTCGAAATAGGGCGTGTCTTTCTCCCAGTCCCTGAAAAGGACTTTGTCACCATCGATCAGGGCCTCGATGAAGGCGTGATAGCCATCCCGGTCGAGCGGACAGTTGATGTAATCCTTGCCGTCGCCCTTGTCATAGCGCGATTGGAACCAAGCCTTCGAAAAGTCGATACTGTCCTTGTGGACGATCGGCGCAATGGCATCGAAGAAGGCCAGCGACTGCTCGCCGCTCAGATCTGCAATGGCTTCGGCCAACGGCGGCGACGTCAGCGGCCCGGTGGCGATGATCACCTGATCCCATTCCTCTGGCGGCAATCCGGCGATTTCCTCTCGGGCGACAGTGATCATGTGGTGGCCAGCGACGGCAAGGCTGACGGCATCGGAGAAACCGTCCCGGTCGACGGCGAGGGCGGCGCCAGCCGGCACCCGGTTGGCGTCGGCCGCTTTCATGATCAATGAGCCGGTCCGGCGCATTTCTTCGTGAAGGAGGCCAACGGCGTTGAACTCGTGATCATCGGACCGGAAGGAGTTCGAACAAACCAGTTCGGCCAGGCCATCGGTCTTGTGGGCATCCGTGACGCGCACCGGGCGCATCTCATGGAGCACCACCGGAACACCGGCCTGGGCCAGCTGCCAGGCCGCCTCGCTGCCGGCAAGGCCGCCGCCGATGATGTGGACAGGACGCAGGTGGTTCATGCAAGATGGTCCGGGAATCAATTGTTTAGGTGTTCGAGTCCCCCGCAACATAGTGACGGTGGACACAGCCCGCAATGCCGTAGCGGCGCTATCCTCGGGAGAATGAAAAGCAATGAATTCTGTACCGGTTATGCGCCGCCCGACAGGGGCGACCTGATGAGCCTCCGAGACACACCTGACTTCGAAGACCAATGGACCAAGATCTCGCAGCAGGAGCTCGATGAGGTCCTCGACCGCCATGAGGCTTTCGCTGAAGGTCGACATGGCGGCGAGCGGGCCAAACTCGGCATGTACGACATGTCTTACCTCGATTTCACCGGGCGCCAGCTTTCGGGCATCGAAATGACCGGTGCGCTGCTTTGTCATTGCGATCTATCGAACGCCGACCTCAGTGACGCCAATCTGTTCGGCGCCGACATGCGCTTCGCCTATGCGGTCGGGGCCTGCATGGACCGGGCCGACCTGCGCGGCGCCTGTCTGGCCGGTGCCGACCTCTCCAACATCTCCATCGTTGAGGGCGATTTGCGTGATGGTGTGTTGTTGAAATCGGCCGGCAAGGGCGGCGACCTGGTGCCGGTGGTCCATGACGACGCCACCGCCGGCATGGAGAAGGCGACCATCCGAGGCGCCGACATGAGCGGTGTCAAGGTCTCCGATTCGGTAATCGTGCAGACCGATCTCACCGACTGCATCCTCAAGAACGCCAAGTTCATCCGTGCCAACCTAAGCCTGTCCAACCTGACCGGCTGTGATCTCGAAGGGGCCGATTTCACGGAAGCGATCCTGTCGGGTGCCGTTTTCCGGGGTGCCGTCCTGACCAATGCGGTGCTCGACAACGCCGACCTGTCGGGCGCCGACCTGATCGGTGCCATTTTCGACAATGTCGATCTATCGAAGGCGCATATCGGCGACGCCAAGCTGCCGGCACGGATCGAGGATCTCGACCGGTCGCTCCAGGAGATCCTCATCAAGCATCGTCAATGGGTGATGAGCAACGGCAAGGAAGGCGAACGCGCCGTCTTCGCCGGCATGGACCTGACCGGTATCGATCTCAGTTCCGGTAACCTGTCGGCGGCCGATTTTTCCCACGCTATCCTCAAGGATGCCAACTTGAGCAAGGCCGAGTTTCTGATGGCGGACCTCTCCTATGCCGACCTGCGCGGCGCCAACATGGCGCGAACCGATCTCCGGGGTGCGAAACTGGCCCGGGCCAACATGACCCACGCTAACTTGGTCGGCGCCGTTTTCACCGAGGTCAACGTCTCGGTGCGGGCCGGCGGCGGTGAATGGCGGGCCAACCTGGAGCGGGCCAAGATGTGTGGCGCCATGCTCAACGGCGCCATGATGCGGAATGCCGACCTGGAAGCGGTCGATTTCCGAGACGCCGACCTGCGCGATGTCGATTTTTCCGGCTCGTTGATCATGGATGCCGATTTCCGCGGCTCCGACGTGCGCGGCGCCAATTTCAACAACACCGACACTCGCGGCTGCAAGGGCCTGGTCAAACCTAGCTATTATTGACGGGCCTATTATTGACGGAACCGGTTCGTCATTATCGTACCGGCGGTGAGATAGAGGATCGCCGCCACGAGGACCACGACCGTGAAACCGAAATGAATGGCGAGCATGACGGCGAGCACCGCGCTGATCACCGAGAAACAGCCGTTGACACCCCAAGCCCAGGCCACTAACCGCGGCTTGGCTGCCGACAGGCGGGCAAGGCCCAAGGGAAACGGTAGCCCCATGAGGAAGGCAAGAGGGGCGATCAGGGCGAGCGACAAGGGGATCTTGTCGACCGCCGGCAACGGCGCCAGTTGCCCGAACAGGGGCGGAATCAAGATGACGTAGGCCGTGGCGAGGACGGCGATGGCGGCCGCCGCTAGCATGAGCGGGTCGGTGATCCGCGCCATCCGGCCGGTCAACGCCGCGCTGGCGCCACTGCCGGCTCCGGCGAAGATCAGGAACGCCGCCAATACGACGGCAACGGCGAACAGTGGGTGACCGAGGAACTGGGTAAAGCGCTGGATGAAGGCGATTTCAATGAACAGGAAGGCGAGCCCCAGGCAGGCGAAATAGACAACAACGACAAAGCTGTCTCTATCGACAGGCACTCGGTCGCCACCGAAAGCAAGGGGAATGAGAATGAGTGCGGCACCGATCAGGACGGCCTGGAAAAACGTTGCAGCCAGGATTGGATACCCCAGTTCCAGCAAATGAAAACCACCCTGAGCAGGCAAGGATAGGAACTCGGGTAACGACCGCCATTTGAAGAAATCGAAAAAATAGGGCCGGTCGTCGGTGGCCGGGCGTATGTCGAACTTATAACGGTCCGGGAAATCGTCTCCATCCAGCAACGCGGTCGTGCCGTCATGAAAATAGGGTTCCGGCAGGACGTTGAAACGGTTAGTTGTATTCCGGCTGATTCCCGGAAGGTAGGCGACGTCGAAGGAACGGATTTCGCAGAAGTCGCGGATGATGGCAATCTCATCTCGGGTCAAGGCGCCGTTCTTGATGAGGAGCGTCGTCGTGTTCCAGCTGCGGATCAGGGCCATCCGGTTCCCTGGGTCGCCTACGCCGCTTTCTAATAGAGCCCGTTTGGCGGTGGCGACCAGTTTGAGGCTGTCGCGCGGCGGCAGTTTAAGCCATCGGGTTACGGCCACCAGGCCGCCTGGACGCAAGCGGCCGAGATAGTCTCGAAACGCCTCGACGGTGTAGACGTGGTTTTCCGAAAGGGAATGAACACCGGCCGAAGCCGCCGTTGCCGAGTCGAGGAGTGGAATTTGGATGAGATCCCAGCTTTCCGAGCGGGCGGTAACGAAACTCCGGGCTTCGGCCACATGCAGCCGCACGCCGGACAGTGAATAGGGACGGCCTGAAAACTCACCGTGAATGACGTCGACCAAGTTGGCGATTTGGGGGTTGAGTTCGACGGCGTCGACGGATTGGGCTCGATGATAGATCGCCTGCAGCACGTCCGTTCCGCCGCCGGACCCGAGGACGAGCACCTGCGGCTTTTCCAGCAGATGATAGGGCAGGGCGCTTGCGGTAAAGTCGAGATGGGCCAGTCTGTTCGAGTCGCCCTCATAGGCCGATATGGCGGTCATGCCGTCACCGTCCGTGAATACGGCGAGTTGTTTCGGGATTTCCGACGGCGTGTTGAGGCTCAAACCGGGCGCGTGGCGGAAGGGCACCGCCGGGCTTTCGACGACACTGAGGTGCCCGAGCGGGCTCGACCGGTTTTCGAGATTGGCGGCATCCTTGATGGCTAGCGCCCGGCTCAACCCTTTGTAAGGGGAAATCTCCAGCGCCGTCCACGAGGTGGGAAGCAAACCGCCGATGGCAATGGCTGCGGCGGCGAGTACGTTGGTCCAAAGCCTAATGTCGGCCGAAAACAGCGCTATGGCGCCGGCCCCGATTCCGGTAGCCGCGATGACGGTTAGCGCGGTTGACGGCTCAAAAACGTAGAGGACCCCGACGACGGTCAGAGCGCCAGCACCGGAGCCCAGGAGATTGGCCGAGTAGATGAGGCCGATACGCGAGCTGAAGACCATCAGCGTCAATCCCACGCAGTTGGCGCCGGCGAAAAACGGAATGGCGAGTAGCAGATAAAGAACGCCGAGATAGAGCAACTGCCAGGGTTGCCAGAAAATGGCCAATGCATTGAACGGTACCTGTTGCGCCAGCAGGAAAGCGCTCAGTGCGGCAATGCCGAAACCAGCGGCGTTGATCGCGAACACCCTATGGAAGTCGCCGATCAGCTTCTCGCGCCGAAGATAGAGGAAGGTGCCGCTGGCGCCGAAACCGAGGAGTGCGATGCTGATCGCCATGTAGGCGAAGTGGTGCCACTGGACGATCGCGAACAAACGCATCAGCAGCACTTCGTAGGACAGCACGGCTGCTGAAAGCACGAACACGGAAACGTAAATACCGGTCATCGTACGCGGACCAAAGTCAACGCTCATTCTGCGCGGACAAGAGGCACGAATGACACGGGCAAGACCTGGCGTGTCGTCACCCGGCCGTCAGTACCCTTGTCGACGATCGTCATGTGCTGGACGGTGAACTGCGGCCCCACGGGAATGACCATGCGTCCGCCCGGCTTCAACTGCTGAACCAGGGGCGGCGGGATATGGCTGGCCGCCGCCGTGACGACGATGGAATCGAAGGGTCCGCATTCCGGCCAGCCGAGATAGCCATCGGCTGTGCTTGCCTCGATGTTTGCGTATCCGATCTCGGCGTGGCGGGCCGCTGCTCGAACTGCCAGCTCCGGGATGATCTCGATAGTGCAAACGCGCTTGACCAGCGGCGATAGTACAGCCGCCTGGTAACCCGACCCGGTACCGATCTCGAGGACGGTGTGGCCGGCCTCGGTCCTCAGGAGATGTGTCATCAAGGCGACGATGAAAGGCTGCGAAATGGTCTGGCCATAGCCGATGGGCAGCGGCCGGTCGGAATAGGCTCGGGCCAGGTCATCGCCGGTCAGGCGCTGCCACCAGGGCATCTCCACCTCGCCTGCTTTGGGTAAAAAGGCATGTCGTGGCACCGTCCGCATGACCTGTAACACGCGCGGATCGAGGGGTCCGCCTTCCAGCGCCTCGCCCGAAAAGCGGGCATGAGCGACGATGGTCTCGATCATCTTGGCGCGAGGTTCGGTATAGGGATCGTCACTAATCGCCTGCGCGACAGGCGACAGGCTCAGCAGGATGACAATGACCTGAAAAAGGATGAATGGTTGGCGAAACATCGGGGTGTCTTTCATGACCCGACCCTCCGGCTTTGAACGTTACCCTAGGATACCATAGGGCGCAGCTGGCAGGGGCGTTGTTTCGCGATGGCAGCTATTTGGAGGAGGTAGCGAAACGCCCGCTCGATTTTGCAGTCTCGGCCAAGGCTCTCCGCAGGTCCTGCAAATGGCTATGGACCTGCCGCCGCTCTTTGGTATTGAAGGCTATGATCTCGCGGAGCTCAAAGCGTTTCCGTTCACTCTTCGGGTCCCGCCCGCCCAAGCGTTCCAACTGATCGTTGATACGCCGCCCAGCGTGCTCGAGTTCCGCTTCAGCCGCCAAAAGTTCCCGCTCCTGGGTTTCGGCCCGTTTGATGGCGGCGCGGAGCCTCGCAATTTCGTGTTCGTCCCGGCTCATTCGGCGGCCCGCTTGGCTGGTTCAAGCCCGGCCTCCTTGTCCGACGGCCGGCGTACCATCACGGCGAGGAGCGGCGGGATGATCGCCAGTGTCAGGATGGCTGAAAGAGTGAGTCCGCCGATGACGACGGAACCGAGACCGCGGTAGAGTTCGGAGCCGGCGCCGGGGAAAACGATCAGCGGCAGCAGACCGAAGATGCTTGTCAGGGTCGACATGAAGATCGGCCGCATACGGTTGCGGGTCGCTTCCATAATGGCATCGGCCGGCGCCATATGATCTTGGCGCAAGTGTTGCAAGGTCTGGTCGACCAATAGGATAGCGTTGTTAACGACGATGCCGATAAGAATGACGAAGCCAAGCATGGTTAGCATGTCGAGGGGTTGCTCGACGTAGGTGTTGAGGAGCGCCAGGCCGCCGACACCACCGGCCGTCGCCAGTGGTACCGAGAACATGATGATCAGCGGGTAGAGAAGGCTTTCGAATAGCACCGCCATCAGCAGATATACGATGACGATGGCGACCAAGAGATTGAGCTTGAGCGCGTTCCAAGTCTTAGTCAGGTCATCGGCAGCGCCCGAGAGGCGCATCTTGATGCCTTCCGGGAAGCCTTCCGCATCGATGATGTCGATGACGTCCTTGCGGATAATATCGATCGCCTCCTCGAGCGGCAGTTTCTTAGCCGGGCGGATCTGCAGGGTCACCGTGCGGGCCCGTTCCAGATGCCTTATCTCCGGCGGTCCCGTGGTCACCTCGATGGCGGCCAGCGAACTCGCCGGAACGATGGTGCCCTCGCCGGTGACGATGGGCAGGTTGTCGATGCCTTGGGTTCGATCGACGGCACGCTCGGGGCCTTTGAGGGTCAGATCCATTCGCTTTGAACCGACGTTGATCTCGACCACCCGCATGCCGTCGTTGAAGACGTCTATAGTCTGGCCGAAGTCGCGGGCCGTCATGTTGGCCGCGGCCAGGCGCTGCAAATCGGGAATGACACGGACTTCGGGCGCCGCGATCTCGAGACCGGGACGCGGCCTGACTTGCGTGCCTTCGCGGCGTGGCAGGGCCTTTCTCGTCAAGCGGTCGGCGCGCCGCGCCACATCGAGGATCTCGTCCAAATTCTCACCGGAGACGTCGAGATTAATGACCCGCGCCCCGCCGATATGGCGGCCAAAAATCGATGATTGGGAGACGATGCCGCGCATGCCCGGTTCCTTAAAGATGGCCTGTTTCACGATCGGAACCAATTCACCGGCTCGAGTAATCTCGTCGCTGCTGGCGCCGATCAGCGTAAAATTGCGAAAGGCCAGGAAGAAGAAATCGGCGATCTTCGGCGGCCCATCGAGCTTGTCCGGCCCCGGGTTTTGTCGAGTCCAAAGGGGTTTGAGCGTTGCCTCGATGCGCTCTGCGACACCGTAGGTGGTGTCCAGATTGAAGCCGGGCGGCGGCTGAATGCGGCCGAGGACGAAATTGCGGTTACCGTCGGGCAGGTAGTCGAGTTTCGGCAGCAGTGAGAAGGTGGATACGGCTGTCGTCCCACAGATCAAGAGGACGACGCCGAGCGCCAGGGCGCGGCGATGGATGATAAATCCGATGAGGCGCAGCGCGCCGCGGGCGAAAGCGCCGGCCAACGGGTCGATGAGCGGCGGGTGCAACCGGCCGCTTTCCTCGATCGACCGGCTATTCTTGAAAAGGCGCGTCGCCAGGGAAGGAATGACGGTGACGGCGATGATTAGCGACAGCAGGACGGACACGGATATAGCCACCGCAATGTCGCGGAATAGCTGTCCGGCCTTCAGTTCGAGGACCAGCAGCGGCACGAAAACGGCGACCGTCGTCAGCACCGAGGCGAGTACGGCGCCCCACACCTGCCGCGCTCCGGCGAGAGCGGCTGCGGCGGCCGGTTTGCCCATCTCCCGGTGACGGTAGACGTTCTCCAGCACGACGATGGCGGCGTCGACCACCATGCCGACGGCGAAGGCGATGCCGGCCAGTGAAATGACATTGAGCGAGCGGCCCAAGAGTGCCATGGCGACGAAGGCACCAATAACGGAGACCGGGATGGCGATCGAAACGATCAGGGTCGCGCGGGCCGAGCGCAGAAACAACAAAAGGATGATGGCGGCGAGTGTGCCGCCCACATAAATGTTCTGTTTAACAAGCCGTATGGCCGAATCGATGTAGATGGTCTCGTCGTAGAACTGCTCGATCTTTAGGCGTTCACGGGGCAAAACCTCCGTATTGAGCTCGTCGAAGGCAACGCGCAAACCCCGCATCGTCTCCATGACATTGGCGCCGGCTTCGCGAATGGCGTTAAGGCGGATCATCGGCTCGCCATTGAACCGCCGTCGGCTCGACGGTTCCTCGTAACCGAAGCCGACCTCGCCGACATCCACGACAGTGACGTTGATTAGGCGTTGCGTCGCGGAATCAAAGTAGGTGCTCAACACCACCTTCTCGACCACCTCGACACTCGCCGTTTCAGAATCCGTGCGCACGATATAGCGCCGCTTGCCTTCGTCGACGGCACCAGCTGAGATCGACGCATTGGCGCCCCTGAGCGCCTGCAGGATTTTCGGTACGGTCAATTCGTAGCGAGCCATGGCACCGGGGTCGATGACCACCTGCATCTCGCGGCTGGAACCACCCGAAGCCGTAATCTGGGAAATGCCTGCGACCCGTTCGAGACGGTCGACAATGACGTCGTCGACGAAGTCACCGTAAGTCTCGATTGCTGTATCGTTGCCCTCGAGCCGCGTTACGGCAAAACGCGCGATGGGGACGTCATCTGACGTCGATGTCCGGATATTGGGTTCGCTAGCCTCTTCGGGCAGGTCGGAAACGCCGTTTAGCCGGTTCGAAACCAGCATGAAGGCCCGGTCCATGTTCTGGTCGACCTTGAACTCCAAAACGATACGCGAACGGCCCAGCTGCGACTGGCTGGAGATCAATTCCAGGCCTTCGATGCCAGTTAGTTCCTGCTCGATTCTATTGGTGATTTCGCGTTCGACTTCGGCCGGCGCCACACCCCGCCACCAGGTGTAGATAACCAGGATCGGCCGGCGGACGTCGGGCGTCAGCTGGATGGGAATCGTCTGAATGGCGACGAGACCGAGAACGACGATCATCAGGACCGCCGCGACGACGGCCATTGGTCGCCTGATGGCGAGAGAAATAAGGTCCATTGCGCCTTCGCATCCGACCGAAGGGCAATCCGAAACCCATCGGCTTCACCCGGCTATTGTGCCTGGAAAGGCCGGATAACCGCAAGCGGGCGCGGGGCCGAGCGGTGGTATCGATCCTGAGCGTTGGGGATCAGGCGGCGGCGAATGCGCGCTTGATGGTCGCGGGCCCCGAATTGTTGGACCCGGCAGCCGCCATGATTTTGCGGAGTCGGATCGACGCCGAGCGCAATCCGCCATTCTTGTTCTGGATTCGGTCCAAGACGCGCTGATAATCATCGACCGTTTCGGAGAACTCGTCGATGGCCCTCTTCAGGTTGCGGTTCGCTTCTCGGTATCGGTCGAACGCCTCGGCCTGACCGGCAAGAGCGTCGGACATCTTGGCGACGCTGCGTTTCAGGTGTTGGTCGGCGCGCCGGCGCCGTTCTTCGGGGTTCAGGGAATCCTCAAGGCGGATCAAGGTCATTGTTGGCTCCGTTGGCGTGGTGATCTTATCGTCCCGTTGCCGGGGCCAACGACGGCGAATCAGCTTATCAATCGTTGGCGAGGCGAATGTACGCGTGAACCGTCAACGTCCTATGAACACCGTATTAACGGTCATAGAACCGCAATCAATACGGGCTACGAATTGCCAGGGTATTGTCAAGAATACACCACCAATGCTATTGGCGGAGTCGTTGACTGGTGCCAGAGGCTGTGAGACCCTGTTAAGATATCGGGGCTTCAGGAGCCCCGCTCACGACCGGCATGGGCTCCCGCGAAACTCCGAGTTTGAGGAGAGTACCATGCGAACAGCGATAGTTTCCGTATCCGCCTCCGTTCTAGCGGCAACCTTGCTTTTCGCCGGAAATGCCCTGGCCGCACCCCAGATTCTGGGGGTCACTGCGCAATCGGAACCGGTCGACCTGCAGTGCCGCGACGGGGTCTGTACGGCCGAGCTGGCATCCTTTTGCCTACAGAAACGCCGCGACGACCCGGAGCCCGGCACCGCCTACACCATTCACGGTGACGGACGAGTCGATCTTCATGTGAAGACGACGGACGGACGCCATCTGGTTCTGCCGGCGAAAGGCCGTGTCACCTTGACGGCGCGCCGCAGCTTCACGGCGGTGTCGTTGAGCGTTACAGAGGCCGCTCTCGTGTCGATGAGTGCCGAGTCGGTGAAAGTCAGTGTCGGAGAAGGCGTATCGCTGGTGCCCGTACCGGTGATCGGCGACCCGGATCCGATCACCGAGGAAGAACTCGCTTATGTGACGAGTAGCTTGCGTGGCAAGGCGGATGCCTGGCTCGGCGGCAACCAGTCGAAGCCGGTGGCCGTGGAGATCGTCAACCGCTTGATCAATGCCACGCCGCTTCCGGGCGAGCGGATGGCCCATAACGATCGCCGTGATCTCTGGAAGACAGTGGTCGGTGACGACAGTAAATCGTTCGATGCCGCCGGTCGGCAGCGTGCCGCCGACATGTATGAAGCCTGTCTGTTCCGCGTCGAAGTTGGCCGCTATCCCAGCCTGCGTAGCTGCCTTGAGGTCAAGCAGGACTCCCTTCTGCTTGACTTGAACACGCGCTATTGGAAGTCGAACGCGTTCGGAAGCTGAGGCCGCTCACCCGCTGTTCGGTTGGCGTTGGCGGATTTCTTCGGGCCAGCGGCTCTTGATGAAAGACAGTACGGCCCAAATATCAGCGTCGGAGAGTAGTCGTCCGTTAAGAAGCCCTAATTTCGCGGGGGTCTTGGGCTGATTGACGTCCAGAATGTTTCCATGATTTCACGCAACAGATCCGCCAGCCATTTGAGGATGAGGCGCAGGTTG
>Ga0056126_10000076_pt1 | contig 37565 bp, 34 predicted proteins | sample WorMetLIZAISLAND_FD_71117 | JGI IMG/M metagenome (GOLD analysis project Ga0056126, IMG submission 71117) | Marine gutless worms symbiont microbial communities from Max Planck institute for Marine Microbiology, Germany - Inanidrilus manae... ...
CACAACCTGCGCCTCATCCTCAAATGGCTGGCGGATCTGTTGCGTGAAATCATGGAAACATTCTGGACGTCAATCAGCCCAAGACCCCCGCGAAATTAGGGCTTCTTAACGGACGACTACCGGAGTTGCGGGTGGATGCCGAAACCCTCGCCGACAGGGACTTGGAGTCGCTTTTTCGGGAACCGGTCGACGACATTTGGTTGGAAGTCGGCTTCGGTGCCGGCGAACATCTGGCTGGCCAGGCGGAACGTCATCCTCAAAAGGGCGTCATCGGCTGTGAGCCCTTCGTCAACGGCGTCGCGTCTCTGTTGACGATGATCGAAGAACGCGGACTCAATAACGTGCGCATCTTCGACGACGACGCCAGGCTTGTCCTGGATCATCTGCCGGCCGCATCGATCGGGCGTATCTTCATCCTATTCAATGATCCGTGGCCGAAGAAACGCCATCATCGGCGCCGGTTCGTTTCGCCGCAAACCGTCGAAGGCCTCATCCGTCTACTCAAGGACGGCGGTGAGATTCTATTCGCTAGCGACCACATGGGTTACATCGCCTGGGCCCTTGAGCACTTCCTTCGGGGCGGCGAGCTTCAGTGGCTGGCGCGGGGGCCAGCAGACTGGCGCCAACCGCCGGATGGCTGGACGGGGACCCGCTATGAAGCAAAAGCACGAAAACGAGGGGCGAGCCCGATATTCTTGCGGTTCGGCCGGTCTTCGCGGGGCCTATGACGGGGCGTCGGATTCACTTGAATTTCGGCAGAGACGGGTTTATATGACGCCCACACTTTGTTTCGAGTGTATCTCGTCACATGCCCGTTTGCGGTCGTGAATTTGATGGGGTGGGCCTCTGGCCCGCCTTTTTTATTTTCTGAAGGCTGCCGGCGCGAAGACCGAGGAGTTCAGGGCCGTGGATTTGGCCGAACGTGTCGAGCAACTGATCGCCCCGACGGTCGAGGGCCTGGGCTTTGAAATCGTCCGGATTCAGATATCCGGAAAACACGATCTCTGCCTGCAGGTGATGGCCGAACCGAGGGATGGGAAGACCATGACGGTCGATGATTGCGCCGATATCAGTCGTGCCGTCTCGGCTGTTCTCGACGTGGAGGACCCTATCGACCGGACCTATACCCTGGAAGTCAGTTCACCCGGGCTCGACCGGCCTTTGGTCAAGCCCAGGGACTTCGAACGGTTTGCCGGGTTCGAGGCCAAGATCGAGGCCTATCAGCCGATCGAGGACCGGCGCCGTTTCCGGGGCCATCTCGCCGGCATGGAGAACGGCAGCGTGAAGATCATCGTCGATGACGGCCAGGAAAAAACCATTGCCTTCGACAATATTCAAAAAGCGAAGTTGGTGCTGACCGATGAGTTGATCGCGGCAGCTAAAAAAAGGTGAATAGACATGAGTGACACGATGACCGAGAGCGTGACCGACATCAGCGACGTGCACGCCCGCCCGGAACTACTTCAAGTCGCCGAGACGGTGGCCCGCGACAAAAGCATCGAGCGCGATGAAGTCCTCGAGGCCATGGAACAGGCGATCGAAAAAGCCGGCCGCTCCAAATACGGACACGAGCATGATATCCGAGCTCGCATCGACCGGACGAGCGGCGCCATCTCTCTAGCTCGTTATGTGGAGGTCGTCGAAACCGCCGAGGAGATCGAAAACGAGATTACACAGGTCGATTTGGCCAAGGCGCAGCGCAAGAAACCGGATGCCAAGCCGGGCGAATTCCTGATCGACGAGCTGCCGCCCATCGATTTCGGACGTATCGCAGCCCAAACGGCGAAACAGGTCATCGTTCAAAAGGTGCGCGAAGCTGAACGCAGCCGTCAATACGACGAGTACAAGGACCGTGTCGGCGAGATCGTCAATGGTATCGTCAAGCGTATTGAATACGGCAATATCGTCGTCGATTTGGGACGCGCCGAAGCCATGCTGCGCCGCGATGAATCGATTCCCAGGGAACACGCGAACAATGGCGACCGGGTCCGCGCTTATATCGTCGATGTTCGCGAGGAAACCCGAGGGCCCCAGATCTTCCTGTCCCGTACCCATCCAGAATTCATGGCCAAACTGTTTGCCCAGGAAGTACCGGAAATCTATGACGGCATCATCGAAATCAAGTCGGTGGCACGCGATCCCGGTTCACGGGCCAAGATCGCCGTCATGTCCCACGATTCGAGCCTCGACCCGGTCGGGCCCTGCATCGGCATGCGGGGCTCGCGGGTCCAGGCTGTCGTCGGTGAGTTGCAGGGCGAGAAGATCGACATCATTCAATGGTCGCCCGACCCGGCGACGTTCATCGTCAATGCCTTGGCGCCGGCCGAGGTGGCGAAAGTCGTCCTCGATGAGGAAAAGAACAAGATCGAGGTCGTCGTCCCAGATGATCAATTGAGCCTGGCCATCGGGCGGCGCGGTCAGAATGTGCGGCTTGCTTCGCAACTGTCGGGATGGGACATCGACATTCTCACCGAGGAAGAGGAATCGGAGCGTCGAACCAAGGAATTCCAGGATCGGTCCCAGAACTTCGTCGAGGCCCTCGACGTCGACGACGTGATCGCTCACCTTCTGGTCACCGAGGGGTTCTCGTCGATCGAAGAGGTCGCTTTCGTTCCGGTCGACGATCTCACCGAAATTGAGGGATTTGACGAAGAAGTCGCCACCGAACTGCGGGCCCGGGCCCGCAACTATCTGGCGATCCGCGACGAGGAACTGGAAAAACGCCGTCTCGAACTTGGTGTCGAAAACGACATGGCGGATGTTGCCGGCGTGACCGCATCCATGATGGTGACCTTGGGTGAAGCCGGTTTAAAGACGCGTGACGATCTCGCCGATCTCGCCGGCGACGAGTTGATCGAGATCCTCGGTGAAGGGTCATTGTCGCTGGATAAGGCCAACGAAATCATCATGGCAGCACGCGCCCACTGGTTCGTCGACGAGGAAACCTCGGAGGAAGATGGAGCCGAGACCGAAGCGGCGACCGGCGAAACGACGGCTGCGTCGGAGCCGTCGAGCCAAACCGCCGAGCCCGCTGAAGAAGAACAACCGGCTAAGGAATAGTGTTGTCGAGACCGGTAAGAGGCAACCAGAGACGGCGCCGTGCACGAGGATCGAACTCCAGACCGTGAGGATGGCGGCGTTGCCAAGGAGCGAATATGTATCGTTACCGGCGAGCGGAAACCGAAAAACCACCTCATTCGTTTCGTCATCGCGCTGGACGGAGAGCCGGTGGCGGATATAGAGGAAAGGTTGCCGGGAAGGGGTTTATGGTTGAGCGCCCAACACGATGTGGTAAATACAGCGTGCGCGAAGAACCTGTTCGCCAAGGCGGCTCGCCGCGAGGTCGCGGTCCCCGTCGGGTTGGCGGACCGTATCGAGGGCCTGCTTTCGCGTCGGTGTATGGAGTTGATCGGCTTGTCGAGGCGGGCCGGCGCCGCGGTTGGCGGATTTGAAAAAGTCCGCACCAGCCTGGCCAACGGCCGAACCGGGCTTTTGTTGACGGCGTCCGACGCGGGAGCCGACGGTCGGAAAAAGATGGAACGCTTGGCAGCTGCAGTGCCCATGCAAAGCGTTTTGACGAGCGCCGAATTGGGCCAGGCATTGGGTCGGGAAGCGGTCGTGCATGTGGCCATCGGCCCGGGCCGGTTGGCGGACCGGCTGATGAAGGATTTGGGTCGTCTCGAGGGGTTCCGTCGAGGCCCGGACGACGAAGCGGCGGCAGTTTGACGTTTAAAGAATGCCCCCAGACGGGGCGGTATGAAGGTTGGAATCGAATCCGATGACCGAAACGAAAGAAACGAACAAGGACAAAAAGCTGGGACTCTCTCGGCCCGGCAAGCTCGAGTTGAAAAAAACGGTGGAGACCGGACAGGTCCGCCAGAGCTTTTCTCACGGGCGTTCGAAGATGGTGACGGTCGAGGTTCGGAAAAAAAGAACGTTTGCACCGGACTCAGGCGGGCGTATGGTGGAAGTCAAGGAATCCGCCGCCGCTTTCAAGGAGGAGCCCGCCGAATTGCCGACCGTCGTCGACGACGAGGAAGCGCCCGTTGACGAGGCACCGGCTCGTCAGCTGACCGACGAAGAACGCGCGGCCCGCCTGAAAGCGCTCGAGGACGCGAAGAAATCCGATGAATTGGCGCGCGAGGAACAACGCCTTGCTGCCGAACGTGAAGCAGCGCGGGCGGCGGAGGAAGCGGCCCGCGCCAAGGAAGCGCCGCCGGTGCCCGAGGAGACCGAGGAACCGGCGGAGGCGATTGAACCGGAAGCGGCCTTTGAAATGGCGCTAGTGGCTGAAGAGGCCGAACGCAAGAAGACCGGCCAGGCGGAAGCCGAGCTGGCGCGGCGCAAGGAAGAGGAAGAAGAACAACGCGGGCGCCAGAAGAAAGGCGCCAAACCGGATAACCGCAAGGCGCCGTCACGGCGCGGCGAACCCAGGCGCCGGTCGGGCAAGCTGACCATCTCCGAAGCCCTCGAGGATCAGGAAGGCCGCCAGCGCAGCCTCGCTTCTGTGAAGCGCAAACGTGAACGGGAAAAACAGAAAGCCCAGCTGCAAAGAAGCGAGGGCATGAAGGTGATCCGCGAAGTCGTCATCCCGGAAGCGATTACCGCCCAGGAACTGGCCAATCGCATGGCCGAGCGGGCGTCCGATGTGATCAAGACCTTGATGAACATGGACGTCATGGTCACCATCAATCAGACCATCGACGCCGACACGGCCGAATTGGTTGTCGGTGAATTCGGCCACAAGTTCAAACGCGTGTCGGAGGCGGACGTCGAGGAAGGACTACGGACGGAAGCCGACGACGATGCCGACACCGAGCCGCGGGCCGCCGTGGTGACGGTCATGGGACACGTCGATCACGGCAAGACGTCATTGTTGGATGCGCTCCGGGAGACGGACGTTGCTGCCCACGAAGCCGGCGGCATCACCCAGCATATCGGCGCCTACCAGGTGACTATGCCGCTGGGAGAGAAGATCACCTTCATTGACACGCCCGGCCACGCGGCCTTCACTGAAATGCGATCGCGCGGCGCCCAGGTTACCGACATCGTCGTACTCTGCGTCGCTGCTGACGACGGGATCATGCCGCAGACAGTCGAAGCCATTCACCATGCCAAGGCGGCCGGTGTTCCGATCATCGTCGCCATCAATAAGATGGACCGGCCGCAGGCCGACGCCAACAGGGTGAGGACGGAACTCCTGCAACACGACATTCAGGTCGAGGAAATGGGAGGCGACGTCCTTGCCGTCGAGGTCTCGGCCCTCGAGAAAACCAACCTCGACAAGCTCGAAGAGGCCATCCTCCTACAGGCCGAATTGCTCGATCTCAAGGCCAATCCGGACCGTGCCGCCGAAGGTGTCATCGTTGAATCGAAAATGGAACAGGGCCGCGGTTCCGTCGCCACCGTTCTGGTCCAACGCGGTACGCTCAGGGTCGGCGACATTTTCGTTGCCGGCAGCGAGTGGGGCCGCGTCCGTGCCATGCTCGATGCCCGTGGCGAAACCGTTGAAGAGGCCGGCCCCGCCGTACCGGTCGAGGTCCTCGGTCTCAACGCGACACCGGCGGCTGGTGACGAGGTGACCGGTGTTGAGTCCGAAGCCCGCGCCCGTGAGGTCACCGAGTTCCGTCAGCGCCGGGAACGCGACGCCCGGGCGCTCGCCAGCTCGCGAGGCACGCTCGAACAGATGTTCGAGAAGATCAAGGAAGGCGAAGCGGAGCTATTGCCGGTGATCATCAAGGCCGACGTCCATGGGTCCGTCGAGGCAATCATTGGCGCTTTGAAAAACATCTCGACCGACGAAGTCAAGGTCCAAGTCCTCCATTCGGCGGTCGGCGGCATCAACGAATCGGACATCACGCTGGCCCGCGCTTCCAACGCCATCATTCTCGGATTCAACGTACGTGCCAACCCGCAAGCCCGCGACCTGGCCAAGCGTGACAACATCGAGATCCGTTACTATTCGATCATCTACGACCTTACCGACGACCTGAAGAAGGTCCTCTCGGGAATGTTGTCGCCGGAGGTCAAGGAATCCCTATTGGGATATGCCGAAATCCGCGAAGTCTTCAGCGTTTCCAAGGTCGGCCGGGTCGCCGGTTGCATCGTCACCGAAGGCATCGTTAAGCGCGGTTCCCGCGTTCGCCTCATTCGCGATGAGGTCGTTGTACACGAAGGCGAACTCAGCCAATTGAAACGCTTCAAGGATGACGTCAAGGAAGTCCAGTCCGGTACCGAATGCGGTATGGCGTTCGCCAACTACCAGGACATCCAGACCGGCGACATGATCGAATGCTTCGATGTCGAGGAAGTCGCTCGCGAGCTCTGACGGACCTAACCGTTCAGCTTAGAGCTGATTTCAGGTCGCTTAGATAGTTTTACGCGAGGTCGCGATGATCAACCGAGGGGCTGCCGGTCCAAGCCAGCGTCAATTGCGGGTGGGCGAGGAAATCCGCCACGCGTTGGCCTGGATCCTCGAAAGAGGCGAGATCAGGGATCCGGCCGTAAGCGGCCTGGCGGTGACTGTGACCGAAGTCCGTATCAGTCCCGACCTCAAGAACGCGACAGCTTTTGTCCTGCCGCTCGGTGGCGGCGACCCTGCGGATCATGATCGGGTTTTGGGTGGACTGCATAGGGCCGTACCGTTCCTGCGCCGCCGGATCGCCAAATCCGTCCGCTTGAAATACGTCCCGCGCCTATCGTTCATTTGGGATACCTCGTTCGATGAGGCGGGCCGGATCGACAGTTTGCTTCACGAACCACGGGTTTTGCAGGACTTGGTGAAGGACGGCGACGAGACCAAAAATGGGGCGTAGCAGAAAAGGCCGTCCCATCCACGGCTGGATCATCATTGACAAACCAGCCGGACTGTCCTCCAGCGCCATCGTCGGAAAGGCCCGGCGGGCGCTGGGCGCGGCCAAGGCCGGCCACGGGGGTACGCTGGATCCCCTGGCCACGGGCGTCCTGCCGGTTGCCTTCGGCGAGGCGACGAAAACCGTGTCCTATGCGATGGATAGCATCAAGGCCTACTGGTTCGCGGTTCGCTGGGGCGAAGCCCGCGCTACCGACGATAGGGAAGGTGTGGTCACTGAAACCAGTGACGTCCGACCTGGTGCAGACCAAATCCGCACCATGCTTCCGCGGTTTACCGGCGAAATCGAGCAGGTTCCTCCGGTGTTCTCGGCGATCAAGGTCGACGGCGAACGGGCTTACGATCTGGCCCGGGCCAACGTCGAAATCGAACTCCAGCCGCGGATGGTTTCGGTCGAGGTCTTCGAGTACCTCGGCTCTCCCGATGCCGACCATGCCGAGTTCAGGGTCGTTTGCGGAAAAGGGACCTATATTCGAAGCTTGGCCCGCGACCTGGCCAAGGCATTGGGCACGGTCGGACACGTTGCCCAACTTCGCCGGACCGCCGTCGGCGGGTTTACGGAAGACCACGCGATTTCGCTGGATTATCTGGAATCGCTCGGGCATAGTGCGCCCGATTCGGAGGCCTTTTTTCCCGTCGAGACCGCGCTGGACGACATCCCGGCGCTGGCCCTGACCAAGAATGAGGCCCAAAAGCTACGGCATGGACAGGGTATCCTCGTTCTGCCGGTTGCCAGCCGATCCCCATTCAAGGACATCGCCCAAGGCGAAGTCGTCTGCGTTATGGCGGAGGGCCGGATGGTGGCATTGGCCCGGATTGCGGGAGGGGAAATACGACCCCTCCGTGTTTTGAATCTAGATGGATTGGAGTAAACGATGTCGATCACCGCTGAGCGGAAACAGGAACTCGTGAAAGAGTTCGCGACCAAAGAGGGCGACACCGGTTCGCCGGAAGTCCAAGTGGCCATCCTGAGCGAAAGGATCGCCAATCTCACCGAACATCTGAAAACCCATAAGACCGATTTTCATTCCCGGCGGGGTCTCTTGATGATGGTCGGCCAGCGCCGGCGCCTGCTGGACTATGTCAAGCGCAAGGAAACCAAACGCTACGAGGATCTCGTCAAGAGACTCGGCCTGAGGCGTTAGGTGGCGTCACTCCTGTTCCCGCTGGATGTCATGTGCGGAGAACACAACTGTCCGGAAAAACCGGAAAATGAAAGAGACCGAAACAAGCCTAGTGGATAGGCCGTTTTGGGAGGATCGGCACATGGGGTGCCGGTTCGACGTTGGAAGCTAGGATAAATCAATCATGTTCCAAGAATTTAGAAAAGAGATCGACTGGGGCGGGCGCAAGCTGACCCTGGAGACGGGCAAGGTTGCCCGTCAAGCTGATGGTGCCGTCATGGTAACCTACGGCGAAACCAAGGTGCTGTGTACGGTGGTTGGCGAAAAGTCGCCGCGTCCCGGCCTCGATTTTTTCCCCCTGTCGGTCCACTACCAGGAAAAAACCTATGCCGCCGGAAAGATCCCCGGCGGCTTTTTCAAACGCGAAACCCGCCCGAGCGACCGCGAGACGCTGACGTCGCGCCTGATCGACAGACCGATTCGGCCACTGTTCGTCAAGGGGTTTCGCAACGAGACCCAGGTCATCTGTACGGTCATGGCCCATGACCTGGAAAACGACCCGGACATTCCGGCGATGATCGGAACCTCGGCAGCGTTGACGATTTCCGGTCTCCCGTTCATGGGTCCCATCGGCGGCGCCCGTGTCGGCTATATCGATGGTGAGTACGTCCTCAACCCGCAGCTCGACGAAATGCCGTCGACCCAACTCGATCTCGTCGTCGCCGGCACCAAAGACGGTGTTCTGATGGTCGAATCGGAGGTCAGCGAGCTTTCCGAGGAAATCATGCTGGGTGCCGTGACGTTCGGTCATGAGGCCTTCCAGCCGATCATAGACGCCATCATCGACCTGGCTGAGGCCTGCGCCAAGGAACCGTTCGACGTTCCGGAGCCGCCGGCCGGTAAGGCCGAGCTGGCGGAACGCGTCAAAGATATGGCCGAGAACGATCTGCGCGAAGCCTACGGGGAGATCATCAAGCTCGAACGCCAGGAAAAAGTCGGTGCTGTCAAAAAACGGGTCACCGAAGAGCTGGCCGGAGACGAGTCTCTCGACCCGGACTTCGTCGGTCAGGTGCTGCCTGAAGTTCTCAAGGGCCTGGAGTCGGACATCGTCCGTCAGGATATCCTCAAGACCGGCAAGCGCATCGACGGTCGCGATACGGAAACCGTTCGCCCGATCGCTGTCGAGGTCGGTGTTTTGCCGCGATCGCACGGCTCGGCCCTGTTCACCCGCGGTGAAACCCAGGCCTTGGTCGTCGCCACGCTCGGCACCGGCCAGGACGAACAGATCATCGACGGACTCGCCGAAGATTATCGTGAACACTTCATGCTCCACTACAACTTCTCGCCCTATTCGGTCGGCGAAGCCGGACGTTTCGGGTTCACGGGACGGCGCGAGATCGGCCACGGCAAGCTAGCCTGGCGGGCCATCCACCCGCTGATGCCGTCCAAGACCGACTTCCCCTACACGGTTCGCGTCGTCTCCGAGATCACCGAATCCAACGGTTCGTCCAGCATGGCGAGCGTTTGCGGAGCATCGCTGGCCCTCATGGACTCGGGCGTACCGCTGCCGCGGCCGGTGGCCGGTATCGCCATGGGTCTGATCAAGGAAGGTGACGACTTCGCCGTCCTTTCCGACATCCTCGGCGACGAAGACCACTTGGGCGACATGGACTTCAAGGTTGCTGGTACGTCCGATGGTGTGACGTCACTGCAGATGGACATCAAGATCACATCGATCACGTCGGAGATCATGAAGGTCGCCCTCGAGCAAGCCCGCGGCGGCCGGCTGCACATCCTCGACGAAATGGCGAAGGCGATTTCCAATGCCCGCGAAGGGGTCAGCGCCAATGCGCCGAGGATTACAGTGATCAACATCAACCGCGATAAGATCCGCGACGTCATCGGACCGGGTGGCAAGATGATCCGCGAGATCTGTGAGACCACGGGGGCCAAGATCGATATCGAGGACGACGGCACGGTGAAAGTTGCCGCCGTCGATGAGAGTGCCGCTCAGGCGGCGATCGACTGGATCGAGGGCCTGACCGCCGAACCGGAGGTCGGCAAGCTCTACACGGGCAAGGTCGTCAAGACCGTCGACTTCGGTGCCTTCGTCAACTTCATGGGCAGCCGCGACGGTTTGGTGCATATTTCCGAGTTGGCGCAACACCGAGTCGGCAAAACGACCGATATCGTCAATGTTGGCGATGAAGTCCGGTTCAAGCTGATCGGTATCGACGACCGCGGAAAGATCAAGCTCTCCATGCGTGTCGTCGACCAGGAGACCGGTGAGGAATTGCCGGATGAACGGGCGTCGAAACGCGCTTCCCACTAAGTCGGGAATGGAAATATAAGGGGCGCCCGTTTGGCGCCCCTTTTCTATTTACGTGGAAAGTCTTCTAGTCGACGGGGGTCGGGTAGGATATACAAACTGTAACCGACACCGGCTCCGCAGAGCGGAATGTTCGGGCCAGATGGAGAGGAGAGGCACGGCAGCCCTTGACCAAGAATTCGAGCTACTCACGTGATGATTTGCTGGCTTGTGCCCGCGGCGAGCTATTCGGACCGGGAAACGCCCAGTTGCCCTTGCCGCCGATGTTGATGTTCGACCGCATCACGTCGGTCAGCGAAGACGGTGGCGCCTACGGCAAGGGACATATCGACGCCGAATTCGATATCCACCCCGGCCTTTGGTTTTTCGAGTGTCATTTCCCAGGCGATCCGGTCATGCCGGGTTGTCTCGGGCTGGATGGCCTGTGGCAGTTGCTCGGGTTTTATCTCGGCTGGACTGATGCGCCTGGGCGTGGCCGTGCGCTTGGCGTTGGCAAGGTCGGGTTTTCCGAACAGGTGCAACCCGATGCCAAGCTCGTAAGTTATCATATCGATATTAAGAGAATTATGAGCCGCCAGATCACCTTGGGCATCGCTGATGGTGTCATGAAGGTGGACGGCAAAACGGCTTATGAGGCCGAAGGATTGCGCGTAACGCTGTTTACCAGCGAAGATTAACGGTGGTGAAGCACCCATGAGACGAGTAGCCGTTACCGGAATGGGAATCGTATCGCCCATCGGCAACAACGTCGCGGAGGTTACCGATAGCCTGCGCGCCGGCCGGTCCGGGATCGCCTTTTGCGAGGATTATGCTGAACGGGGGTTCCGCTCGCACGTTCACGGCAAGCCCGAGATCGACATGGACGACATGATCGACCGCAAGGTACGGCGCTTCATGGGCGACGGCGCCGCCTACAACTACGTTGCCATGCGCGAGGCCATCGAGGACGCCGGTCTCACCGACGATGACGTCACCGACGAACGCACCGGACTCGTCATGGGATCGGGCGGTCCGTCAACCTCTGCGCTTGTCGGCGCCGCCGATACGGCGCGGAACAGAGGCGCTAAATGGATCGGGCCCTATACCGTGCCAAAATCCATGTGTTCGACCAATTCCGCCAATATGGCGACCGCCTTCCACATGCGCGGGCTCAGCTATTCCATTTCGTCGGCCTGCGCGACCAGCGCGCATTGCATCGGTAATGCGGCCGAGTTGATCCAGTGGAACAAGCAGGACGTGGTCTTTGCCGGTGGCGGCGAGGAGGTCGATTGGACATTGACGGTCCTGTTCGACGCCATGGGCGCCTTGTCGTCCAAATTCAATGACACGCCAGAGCGTGCGTCCCGGCCATTTGACGCCGATCGCGACGGTTTCGTTATTGCCGGCGGCGCTGGCGTCGTGGTCATCGAGGACCTGGAGCGGGCAAAGGCCCGCGGTGCCAAGATCTATGCCGAGGTCGTCGGCTACGGTGCCACTTCCGACGGCGTCGATATGGTGGCACCGTCCGGCGAGGGTGGCATGCGCTGCATGCGTATGGCCATGCAAGGGCTTGGCAATACGGCCGTCGACTACATCAACGCCCACGGCACGTCGACGCCGGCCGGCGACATGGTCGAGATCAATTCCATCCGCGAGGTCTTTGGCGTGCACCGGCCAATGATCTCCTCGACCAAGTCCCTGACCGGCCATTCGCAGGGTGCCACCGGCGTCCACGAGGCGATCTACTCGTTGATCATGCTCGACAATGATTTTGTTGCCGCGTCGGCCAATGTCGAAAGCCTCGATCCGGAAGTCGGCGATGCCAATATCGTCACCGAACGGATCGACGACGCCGGCCTCAGATGCGTTCTCTCGAACAGCTTCGGCTTCGGGGGGACCAATGCCTCACTGGCGTTCAGCCGCTACGAGCAATAAGACCGCAACACCCAACCGGTATCGGGAGACATGCGCGTGTCGGAACCTCAAGAATTGGACCGCGAGACGGAACCTCTGGCTGCGCCCGGCCCATTGATGGCGGGCAAGCGCGGCGTCGTCATGGGGGTCGCCAATAATCGTTCGATCGCCTGGGGCATCGCCAACCAATTGAGCCGCCATGGAGCGGAGTTGGCGTTCACCTATCAGGGCGAAGCCATCGCGAAAAGGGTCCGCCCCTTAGCCGAATCGATCGGATCGCAAATCCTGGTTCAATGCGATGTCGAAGATGAGGCCAGTGTCGACGCTGTATTCGACGAAATCGCTGACCATTGGCCGTCGTTGGATTTCGTCGTCCATGCGATCGCGTACTCCGACAAGGAGGAGCTGAAGGGCCGTTATGTCGATACGACCCGCGAGAACTTCCTGAAGACCCTGGATATTTCCTGTTATTCCTTCACCGCCGTGGCGCGCCGCGCGGCGCCCTTAATGACGGGCGGCGGGAGCATGGTCTCGCTCAGTTTCACCGGCGCCGAAAAGGTGTTCCCCAACTACAATGTCATGGGCGTGGCGAAAGCGGCCCTGGAGGCCAGTATCCGGTATCTGGCCGCCGACCTGGGACCCTCGGACATCCGGGTCAATGCGATCTCGGCCGGACCTATGCGGACACTCGCCGGGAGTGCCATCGGCGGTGCCCGGGATATCCTCCGCTACTGTCAACGGACCGCGCCCCTGAACCGAACCCTGGATCTCGACGACATCGGCGGTGCCGCCCTCTACCTTCTTTCGGACCTGTCGTTGAGCGTCACCGGTGAGGTCCATCACGTCGATGGCGGGTACAACGTGATCGGCATGCCGGGAGCGGGAGAAGAGGCGTAGGGTGACTCCGCGTTTCGTTGAAACAGATCGAAACTTTTCCTTAGAAAAATTATGGTTTATTGTGTGTTTCACCCGAAATGATGAAACGGGTTGGTAATTCGCGAACGGATACCTATATGCTGCAAATGGAAACGAACAGAACCTATAGCAACGTGATCGCCAGGCTACGCGCCAGTGGACTGCGACCGACGCGTCAACGGATCGCCCTCGCCAAATTGTTGTTCGATGACGGCGACCGGCACGTGACTGCCGAATTGCTGCACGCCGAAGCGAAGACGGCCAACATCCGGGTGTCGCTTGCCACCGTTTACAATACGCTTCATCAGTTCACGGAAGCCGGCTTGCTCCGTGAGATCGTCGTCGATTCGCAACGGTGCTATTTCGATACGAACACCGGAGAGCATCACCATTTCTTTTTCGAGAAATCGAACCGGCTCGAGGACATCCCCGCCGACGAGATCGTCGTCACATCGCTTCCCTCGGCGCCGGACGGTACGGAAATCAAAAGCGTCGACGTCGTAATTCACTTATCTTAATCATTTAAAATCAGTAAGTTAGTGCATTTTTTATAATTATTTAAAAATGCTTGACTTCTCCGACATGTTCGATCATATTTCGAACGTGGTCGCCAGCGGCCGCGATAACGGTCGCGGTACCCACTGCGTTACCCGCTGTGACACCCGCAATTTTTAAATGATTTCACGGGAAACCCACCCAACCAGGGAGAACGAACATGCCAGCACTTAAAGACAGCCAGACCGAACAGAACCTCAAGGACGCCTTCGCCGGCGAATCGCAGGCCAACCGCCGCTATCTCTATTTCGCCCAGAAGGCCGATATTGAGGGTTACAACGACGTCGCCGCCGTCTTCCGCTCGACGGCGGAAGGTGAGACAGGCCATGCACACGGCCATCTTGAGTTCCTCGAGGAAACCGGCGACCCGGCGACCGGCGAACCCATCGGCGGCACCAGCGACAACCTGAAGGCCTCCATCGCCGGTGAAACCCATGAGTACACCGACATGTACCCGGGTATGGCCAAAACCGCCCGCGACGAAGGCTTCGATGAAATCGCGGATTGGTTCGAGACCCTTGCCAAGGCTGAGAAATCCCACGCCGGACGATTCCAGAAAGCGCTCGATTCCATGGACTGATTTTGGGCCTCAACCGTATTTGCGCGGGGGGGCCATTACCGGCTCCCCCGTTTTCATTCGGATGAATGGGATCCCGTGAGATCCGTCCCGACGGCTGGAGCGTCGGTTGACAAGCAAAGGAACAGGCCATGAGAGAAGGTAGTCTCGAGGCGCCGACGCGCCATCCGATAGCGTGGAAAGACCCGGACTTCTACGACGAAGAAATACTGGATTCTGAGCTCAGGCGCGTCTTCGATATCTGTCACGGTTGCCGGCGCTGTTTCAACCTCTGTGACAGTTTCCTGAGGTTGTTCGACCTGATCGACGATTCCGAGTCGGGAGAGCTCGATACCGTCGCTAGTGCCGATTTCAAGCCGGTCATCGACGCGTGCACGCTTTGCGACATGTGTTTTTTGACCAAATGTCCATACGTGCCGCCCCACGATTTCAATCTCGACTTTCCCCACCTGATGGCCCGTGCTCGTGCGGTCCAACTCAAGAAAGGCGAAATCGGCTGGGCCGATCGGCAGCTGACGGAGACCGATCGCAACGGCAAGCTCGGCTGCGGGTTCTCCGGAATTACCAACTGGGCGTCGAAATGCGGGAACACTATGACCCGCCCGGTCATGGAGAGCATGTTGGGCATTCATCGCGACGCTGTCCTGCCGCGGTTCGAGTCGACGGCTTTCACGAAAGACACGGCCGGAGCGCCGCCCGCCGTGAACGATAAGGCGCCGGCCTTTGGCCGCAAGGCGGTGCTCTATGCGACTTGTTTCACCGAGTACAACAACGCCGCCATTGGCCACGCGGCGCGTGCCGTACTGGCCCACAACGGCGTCGAGACGGAAGTCGTCTATCCCGCATGTTGCGGCATGCCGCAGTTGGAGCACGGCGATTTGGCGCGCGTCGCCGACAGCGCGGCGCAGGTCGCCGCCGAGTTGAAGCCGTGGATCGATAAAGGCTACGACGTCATCGCTACGGTGCCATCCTGCGCCCTCATGATGAAGTTCGAATGGCCCCTGATCGTACCCGACAATGCCGATGTCAAAACTCTTTCCGAAGCGACTTTCAACATCACCGAATACATGATGTTGATCGCCGGCAACGAGGGACTGGCCGAGGGATTGAGCCCGCTCGACGGTGGTGTCACTATCCACGTCGCCTGTCACGCCCGCGCCCAGAACATGGGCCAAAAAGGGGCTGAGATGCTGAAGCAAATTCCGGATACGGACATCAAGGTCATCGAACGTTGTTCCGGCCACGGCGGTTCCTGGGGTGTCAGGAAAGAGAATTTCGAGGTCGGCATCAAAGTCGGCCGTCCCGTCGCCCGCCAGGCCAAGGAAGCGGCCTCCGCCCACGTCGTCTCCGAATGCCCATTGGCCCGCGATCACATACTTCAAGGCATGGAGCGCCAGGAGGCCGACACCTCTCAAACCAGCGCCCATCAGCATCCCATTCAATTGCTTGCCCAAGCCTACGGGCTTTGACGGCATTGTTCACCCGCCCTGCGGAGGCAAATGACATGAGCAACCGAACCGAAATCACGCGCGAAGACGTTTTGTCCATGGACGATTACGGACAACGGCGCACGGAAAGCCGCAAACGAATAACGGCAATCAAGAAAAACCGCCGCCTTGCCATCGGCCCGGATGCGACCATTTATTTCGAGAACTACGACACCATGTGGCACCAGATCCACGAGATGTTGTGGATCGAGAAAGGTGGCGACGAACAGATCGAGGACGAACTCAGGGCCTATAATCCGCTGATCCCCAACGGCAGTGAACTGGTCGCCACTCTGATGTTCGAAATCGACGACCCGGACCGCCGGGCTCAGGTACTGGCCGGTCTCGGTGGTGTCGAGGATACGGTAGAAATTTCCCTCGATGGAGACGTGATCAAAGCCGTACCGGAGGAGGACGTGGAGCGGACCAACGCCGCCGGCAAGGCTTCGTCAATCCAGTTCCTGCACTTTCCGTTCACCGCACAGAAAATCGCCAAGTTCCGCGATCCGGATGTCCGTGTCACGGTTGGGATCGGCCACAACGCCTATGGCCACTTGGCCATCATACCCCCTGAGGTCCGTGAGGCGTTGTCCGGTGATTTCGCCGACTGACAAGCGGATTGACCGGCATTTCGGCCAGGCCCGCCAATGGTCAAAGGATCATTCGACGGCTTCCCGCCGATAGGTCCCCCAGAAATCGACGCGCCTGAGCCAGCCCTCGTGGCCGCCGACTTCGACCTTGCACCAGGCGGACTCGGATGAGCAACGCAGCACGCGGCCGACCGCACCCGGTTCCGCCCTGGCGGCAGCGGTGCTATCCGAGCTGGCATCGCGCCGGATCGTTCGAATGGCGCCGGTAACGACCAGCGAGCGGCGCCCAGCCAGCATGCTCTGGTGGATCCAGCCCTGTGTGCCCAGCCAGTCGCGGACCTTGCGCCAAGTGCCGTATTCGGCGATGACCTCGACCGGCAGGTACTGGCGGTGATAGACCCATTCGACCGGGTATTGCACGCCCGGCCCGGCCCGCATGTTGACTTCATCGGCGCGCAGGCTGACGAACCGCGGCAGCGGTAGGCCGGTGCCTTTCAACTGGGCGGACACCGGTAGCGGCGCGCCGATGAACGCAATCGCAACCAAGAGGATGACGGAAATGACCTTTCCAGGGGCGGGCATGGCGAGTCGGCGATCGTTCCGCGAGTGGGTTGAGACAGTTTCGCATTATTAGGCTTTACACGGTGCCCCGGCAAGAGGCGGTCTCGGCATCATCGCCCACTTGGAGGGCAAAGCGCGCTGGACATCGCCGAGCGCTGTTGCTATGGCCTGAGGGCTGGATGCCTTCAGTCGAGGAGGACGCATGGTCCATAAAAAACCAAGCGTGGTCGTTACCCGGAAACTCCCGGACGCCATTGAAACGCGCATGATGGAACTGTTTGACGTCCAGCTCAATCTGGATGATACGCCAAAATCGAAGAGCGAGCTCATCGAGGCGGTGAAGTCGGTCGACATTCTCGTGCCGACCGTTACCGATCGCATCGATTCAGCGGTTCTGTCGCAGGCCGGGCCGGATTTACGCCTGATCGCCAATTATGGCACCGGCGTCGACCACATCGATCTGGCGACGGCGCGCCAGCGCGGCATTACCGTCACCAATACGCCGGACGTTCTCACCGAGGACACGGCGGATATGACCATGGCGCTTCTACTGTCCGTTCCGAGACGCTTGGCTGAAGGCGTGCGTGTGTTGCATGCCGGTGACTGGGCCGGCTGGTCGCCAACCTGGATGCTTGGCCACCGGATCTATGGCAAACGCTTAGGAATCATCGGGATGGGCCGCATCGGCCAGGCCGTCGCGCGGCGCGCCAAGGGATTCGGTCTGTCGATCCACTATCATAACCGCCACCGCGTCCACGAAGAGATCGAAGAGGAACTGGAGGCGACCTATTGGGAGAGCCTGGACCAGATGCTGGCCCGGGTCGACTTCGTTTCCGTCAACTGCCCGCACACGCCAGCTACCTATCACCTGTTGTCGGCCCGGCGCCTGAAACTTTTGCAACCGCACGCTGTCGTCATAAATACGTCGCGGGGCGAGGTTATCGACGAAAACGCCCTGACCCGCATGCTGGCGGCCGGCGAGATTGCCGGCGCTGGACTCGATGTCTTTGAAAACGAGCCGGCGGTCAACCCGAAATTGCTGGCCATGGATAACGTGGTCCTGCTGCCGCACATGGGATCGGCCACCGTCGAAGGCCGCGTCGACATGGGCGAGAAGGTGCTCGTCAACATCAAGACCTTCGTTGACGGCCACAATCCGCCGGACCGCGTTCTCGGCGACACGATCTAGCCGGCGCCACGCCCCTACCGCCACATTCCGGCCGCGGTCAGCGGGTTGCGACCGGCAACCGGATTAGGGAGGAGGCGATGTCGAATAATCACGACCTGGTGGAGGCGCGTTACGGCTTCCCAGTCGAGGTGGACGACGGCGGTTCGGAAACCATCCAGACGCTACTCGGTCACCGGTCCTGCAGGCGGTTCAAACCCGACAAACTCGCCGACCCAATGGTCAACCTGCTCTTGAGTTGCGCCCAGTCGGCACCGACCAAGTCGAACCTACAGCAGTACTCCATTGTCATGACCACGGACGACGCCAAACGGGGTGAGATCGTATCATTGGTTCCGACCATGCCATGGATCGCCGACGCGCCGTTGGTCTTGGTCTTTCTCGGTGATGTCCGGCGCATCCGCCGCCTGGCCGAAATGCGCGGGCACGAATACCGTAACGACAACGCCGACACCTTCATGAACGCGACCATCGACGCAGCCCTGGCCATGCAGGCCTTCATGGTCGCGGCCGAGAGCCTCGGTCTCGGCACCTGTCCGATTAGTTACGTTCGCAACCGCATTCACGACCTCACCCGAATTCTCGACCTTCCCGACGGAGTCTTCCCAATTGCCGGCCTGACCGTCGGCTGGCCGGCGACAGCCGGCACCCTATCTCTTCGATTGCCCCAGGACGTCGTCGTCCACCGCGACGTTTACGACGACAGCGCACTCGAACACGACATCGCCGCTTACGATGACCGGGCTCATGATCATCAGCCGCTGGCGCCGGCGAAACAACGGCACACGAATCGTTACGGTGTTCTCGAAAAATGCACCTGGTCGGAAAAAGTTGCGCGCCAGTTGTCGGTGCCGGAACGCGACGGCTTCGCCGACTACCTGAAGAGCCGGAAGATCAATCTGACCTGATCGTTGGGCACCTCAGATTATTAGAACGATGCCGTCCTTCGAGGCATCGTCGATAAAGGTGACGACACCGGACCGTTCAATCTCCACATCGTCGCGCAGCGGCTCGCCCTCCAAGCCCCGCGCCCTCAGGCCCATCTCGCAGACCAGGAACCGGACCCCCAGCGCAACGCAGGCCTCCCACAACTCGTTGAAAGTGGCGACGCCCTTTTCCGCATAGGCCCGGTCCGTGTTTTCGCCGGTTCCGTCTCCCTCGCTGAGCGGCATGCGCGTCCATGGCCAGACGCCGTCGTCGCCCGGGCGCCGCAGGGCCTCACAGGCGCCCATGGTGAAGAACAGCGTCACCGGCCGGCCGATGGCGGCGGCAGCCGAAGCCATGACCAGGGCATAGTGGACCTTGTCGAAATGCCCGGCATAGACGACCAGGGACAGTTTGTCGGGAGCGGATTTTTCAGCCGTCATGGATGGACAGGTCGGTAAGAGTCGGTTCATCGCCGCACAAGGGACAACCGGGATCGCGCTTGACCTTGATCTTGCGGAAGGTGGTTCCCAATCCCTCACATATGAGCAGTGAACCCGCCATGCTCTCGCCGATCCCCATGATCTCCTTGAGGACTTCGGTCGCCTGCAGCGACCCGACCATCCCGCAAAGGGCGCCGAGAACGCCGGCCTCGGCGCAGGACGGGATTTGGCCGGGCGGCGGCGGTTCGCGGAAGATGCAGCGATAGCAAGGCGCCGGTTCGCCGTCGTCGGTTTCACCCTTCACCCGGAAGGTCGCCACCTGCCCGTCAAATCTCAATATGGCCGCCGACACCAGTGTCTTGCCGGCAAAATAACAGGCGTCGTTGACGAGAAACCGGGTCGGGAAATTGTCGCTGCCGTCGACGACGATATCGTATCCGCCGATGATGTCGAGTGCATTGGACGCCTCGATTCGGCTTCCGTGCGTGATCACCGTGACGTCGGGATTGATGGCGGCCACGGCCTGGGCGGCGCTTTGGACCTTGGCCCTGCCGACATCTTCGGTTCCGTGCAGGATTTGGCGCTGGAGGTTGGAAAGATCGACGGCATCGTCATCGACGACGCCGATGGTGCCAACCCCGGCGGCGGCCAGGTAAAGAATCACCGGCGAGCCGAGACCGCCGGCACCGATAACGAGGACTTTCGAATCCAGGAGCTTTTGCTGGCCGGTTCCGCCGACCTCACGCAACAGAATATGGCGCGCATAGCGGCTGATTTGGTCTTCCGTGAAGTCCACGTTTCTTATTGTCTCCTGGGTCAGCTCTCGTGTCGCCTGGGCCAAGCCAGTCCGTCGAACAGCGCGGTCGAAAGATAGCGTTCGGCAAACGAGGGAAGGATAGTGACTATGGACTTGCCTTTCATGTTCGGCCGTTCAGCGATTTCGACGGCCGCAGCCAGTGCAGCGCCCCCGGAAATGCCGCAGGGCATACCCTCCAACTGGGCCACCTTGCGGGCCATGGCGAAGGCACTTTCGTTACCGATCTTCAGGATCTCGTCGATCGCATCCGTGTCCAGGATCCCCGGGACGAAGCCGGCGCCGATGCCTTGGATTTTGTGAGGGCCCGGTGTTCCACCGGAAAGCACGTCACTGTCTTCCGGCTCGACGGCGACCATCAGAAGGTCCGGTTTTCGAGGTCTTAGAACCTGGGCGATGCCGGTCAAGGTTCCACCGGTGCCGACGCCGCTGATAACCGCGTCGACCTTGCCTTCCGTATCGGCCCAGATTTCTTCGGCCGTCGTCAAGCGGTGGATCTCTGGGTTGGCGGGGTTCTCGAACTGTTGGAGCATCACGGAGCCGGGCGTCTGCCCGACGATCTCCTGGGCTCTTTCGACGGCCCCTTTCATACCGAGAGCCGCCGGCGTCAAGTCGATCTCGGCACCCAGCAGAAGCAGCATTTTCCGCCGCTCCAGGGACATACTTTCGGGCATCGTCAAAATCAGACGATAGCCCTTGGCGGTACAGACGAAGGCGAGTGCGATGCCCGTGTTGCCGGATGTCGGTTCGACCAGCGTGGCTCCGGGCTTGATTTGACCTTCGCGCTCGGCTGCGGCGATCATGGAAAACCCGATGCGGTCCTTGACCGATCCCAGTGGATTGAAAAACTCGCACTTGGCGAGGATATCGGCGTCGACGCCAGCGTCACTGGCCAGTGCCGAAAGACGGACCAACGGCGTTGCACCGATGGTATCGACCAAATCTTCGAAGATCCGCCCACGGCATTCGAATTTGGTGTCAAAAGCGCTCGAAGATTGATCGTTCATCGCGGACAATTCCTCTCTTGTTCGCATCCGTTGCAGACCTGCGGGGGCCCTGAGCGGGTCAAATCGTGAAGTCCAAGTTCTCGCGCCCTTCGCTCATGATCCCAGCGGCGTTTGCCCGGCTGCAAAGATCGTCGATGGTTGTCGCGTCGAGACTATTCATGACCTCGTCCTGAAGCTCCTTCCACAGGGGAAAGACGACGAGTTGACCCAAGTCGGACCCCTCGGCATCGTCCTTGTCCTTTTTGCCGACCTCCATGGAACGGACCACCCGGACGATGTCACCGGCGGTTATGCGGCGTCGTTCACGGGCCAGGCGATAGCCGCCCTTCGGGCCGCGCACGCTGACCAGGACACCCTCGCGCACCAACTGTTGCAGGGCCTGTTCCAAATAGCGTCTGGGGATGCCCTGGCGCCGAGTGATCGATCGGCTCTGCACCGGTTCGGCACCGGCGTGATAGGCGATATCGAGCACCGCCTCGATTGCAAAAAGAACCTTTCTTGAAAGTCTTAGCATTCTTGTTAGTCCCCCCCCTGGGTGCCCGTGGAACCGAAACCGCCCGCTCCCCTGCCGCTCAGACCGAGCTCATCGGTCTCCTTCCAGCGCGCAGAACAAACCGGCGCGATGATCAGTTGGGCAATGCGCATGCCTCGCTCGACCCTAAATTCTTCCGAACCATGATTGATTAAGATCACCCCAATCTCGCCGCGGTAGTCAGCGTCGATGGTGCCGGGGCTGTTGAGGCAGGTAACGCCGTGTTTGATCGCGAGCCCCGACCGCGGTCGAACCTGAGCCTCGTAACCCGGCGGCAGTTCGATCGACAGGCCAGTCGGAACCAAGGCCCTTTCTCCCCGGTCCAGGACAACGCTCTGTTCCACGGCCGCCATCAGGTCGGCGCCGGCACTGTGCGCGGTCGCATAACGAGGCAGCGGCAGGTCGGCACCATGCGGGAGACGCCGCAACGGGACGTCAATGTTCAAGACGGGTCGGATCATGACGCCTCTTTCGTCAGGAAATCGGCGATCCGTGCGGCCAGGCGATGCCCCACTTCTGCCTTGCTCATGGTCGGCCAATCCTCGACGCCGCCGGCGGACACGAGGTGGACCGTGTTGGAGTCCCCGTCGAAGGTGCCGGTTGCCGGCGATACGTCGTTAGCGACGACCCAATCGCAGCCCTTACGCGTCCGTTTGCCGTCGGCGTTGGCGACAACGTCTTCCGTTTCCGCAGCGAAGCCGACAACCAAGGCCGGGCGGCGGTTTTCCGACTGCGACAAGGTCGCGAGGACGTCCGGGTTCTCGACCAATGCCAATGGCGGCGGCGTGGCGCCTGGCACCTTCTTCATTTTCGAGCCTGCTTCCTGCGACGCCCGCCAATCGGAAACGGCCGCAGCACATACGGCAACGTCGGCAGGAAGCGCATCGGTACAGGCCTCCAGCATTTGTCGGGCCGATTCGACATGGATCACCTGCACGCCCGGCGGGTCCGGCAGCTTCGTCGGCCCGGAAACGAGGATCGTTTCGGACCCAAGGTTGGCCAGGGCTTCGGCAATGGCGTGACCTTGTTTGCCGGACGAGCGGTTGCCGATGAAACGAACCGGATCGATGGCCTCAAAAGTGGGACCGCTGGTGACGATGGCGCGGCGCCCTTGCAGAGGCGCTGATTCGCGGAAATAGTCGTCCAAGGCGGCAACGATTTCCGCCGGCTCCGACATCCGCCCCATCCCGTACTCGCCGCAAGCCATATCGCCCTCATTGGGCCCGATCAAAGTGACCCCCCTTTGCTTCAGCGTTTCGATATTGGCGCGGGTGGCCGAGTGTTCCCACATGCGGACGTTCATGGCGGGCGCGATGAGAACGGATTTGTCAATCGCCAGAAGCGCCGTCGTCGCCAGGTCATCGCAAATGCCCTGGGCCATCTTAGCGATGATATTGGCGGTCGCTGGCGCGACCAAAACGGCATCGGCCTCGCGGGACATTTGGATATGCCCCATCTCGTTTTCGTCGGTCAGTGAAAACAGGTCTTGATAGACCCGCTCTTCGCTGACCGCTTGCAGGCTGAGCGCAGTGACGAATTCGGCGCCGCCAGTGGTCAATATGCAGCGGACTCTGGCGCCGTGCTCCTTCAAACGCCGAACCATTTCGGGGCACTTGTAGGCCGCGATACCGCCTGAAACGACAAGCAGGATACGTTTTCCGTCAAGCATGCGCGATTAATCCACGTTTCACTAAAAATAAGTGTTGTTAACTTAGACATACACCAGCGGCGGTGCAAGCAAGCAAATAAACACCTAGAAAATTTTCACGAAGAGAAGAACGATGACGAAAAAGAGCACACCGACCTAAATCGCCGGTACGGGATTCTTGCCACCAGGTTCATCACGCAAGGCGCGGATGGTGTCGGGATGGAGTTTGACGTGGCCGTCGGCGAGCTTACCCACGCCCTCCTCGAAATCGTTGAGGACGCGTGGCAGTCGACCGACGGCATCGATCAAGACCTCAACGGTGTCACGAACACGGGCTTCCGGACCGAGATGGCTGACCATCCAATCCTCGATCAACGGCCGCGCCAGGAGCCACATGTTGGCCTCAGGCGACAGTTTGCGCGCCGTCCCTTCGGCGACCAGCATGGTCTTCTGGAGAAGGAGGAGTTGCGGCTGGGTCTCCATGTGGAAGGTCTCGGTGATCTGGAAAAGCTGACCGAGGAGGCGGCCGATGGAAATCTCGTTTTGCGGTTTGTCCAGGATCGGCTCGGCGATCGACCGGCAGGCTTGCGTGAAAGCGTCGACGGAGCGGTGCCCCGGGACCCACCCTGCTTCGAAATGCACCTCGGCGGCCCGTCGGTAATCGCGGATCAGAAAGGCGAGCAGGAGTTCACCCAGATGTTTCCGCGACTTCAGGTCGAGACGCCCCATGATCCCGAAGTCGACGGCGCCGATGCGACCGTCATCCTTAACGAACAGATTGCCCGGATGGGTATCGGCATGAAAAAAGCCGTCCCGGAAAATCTGCTTGAATGTTGCCCGCGCGGCTTTTTCCAGGACATCCACCGGGTCGTGCCCAGCCGCTTCGATGGCGGCCCGGTCGTCGAGCGGGATGCCGCTCAGCCGTTCCGTCGTCAGGACTCGTTGCGATGTCCGCCCCCAATCGATCTCGGGCACCATGAAGTCCTCATCGTCCTCGAAGTTCTCGCGGAGTTCGGCGGCTGCCGCCGCTTCGAACCGGAGGTCCATCTCCAGTTCGACCGTGTCGGCCAGCGTGTCGACAACCTCGACCGGTTTCAAGCGGCGCAGGTCGGGTCGGGTCCGCTCGATGATCCGAGCGATCCAGCGAAGAAGCGCGACGTCGCGATGGAAGGCGCGCTCGATGCCCGGACGCAGGATCTTGACGGCAACCTCGCGACCGTCAGAGGTTACCGCAAAATGGACCTGGGCGATGGAGGCGGCGGCGACCGGCTCGTCCTCGAAGCTCGAGAATACGCTGTCGATGGCCTCCCCCAATTCGTCCTCGACCGTCGCCCGCGCCTGGGCTCCGGAGAACGGGGCCAGCCTGTCCTGCAGTTTCGACAGGTCCTCCGCCATCTCTTCGCCGAGAAGGTCGGATCGCGTCGACAAGGCCTGGCCCAGTTTGATGAAGCTGGGCCCGGCTTCGGTGAGGGCCCGGGCCAGACGCTCGCCTGGACGTCCGTCGACGTTCTTGCGCGACACCAGGCCTGCCAGCGTCGTAATCGTCGGGGCAACACCCAGGTCCGCCAAAGGAAACAGGGCATCGTGGCGAGCCAGGATGCGCGCAACGGCGACGAGCCGTCTCAGGTTTCCGATTGTCCTCAACATGGTGCCGGCTAGGTCCGCCAGGCTGAGTGGATCGCCGCGATCCCGCCTGACAGGTTGCGGAATGTCACGCGGTTCAGCCCGGCCGTCGAAATCATCTCCGAAAAGCTCTCCTGGTCGAGAAACTGGCGGATGCTTTCGGCAAGATATTCATAGGACTTTCGATCGCCCGCAACTTGGCTGCCCAGCCAGGGCAGGACCTTGAAGGAGTAGAGGTCATAGGGTTTCTCGAGAGCGCTGAACGAAAGATGGGAGAACTCCAGGCAGAGAAACCGTCCACCGGGCTTGAGTACACGTTTGGCCTCACAGAGCGCCTGGTCCATACGGGTCACGTTACGGATGCAAAAGGCGATCGTGTAGGCATCAACGCTGGCGTCATCGAGCGGCAAGCATTCGGCATCACCGGTGATCCATTCGATACCGCCGAGTATCCCGCGGTCGACGGCGCGATCCCGTCCGCGCCGCAGCATCGCCGTGTTCGCATCGACAACGGAGACGGTACCGCCGCCCGCATCGAGAAATCGAAACGCGATGTCGCCGGTCCCGCCACCGACATCGACCAGAGTCATATCCGCCGTTGGCCGCAGCCAGCGGATCATCGTGTTTTTCCAGAGCCGGTGGATTCCTAAGCTCATCAAGTCGTTCATAAGATCGTATTTGTCGGCAACGCTGTCGAAGACGTCCTTGACGAGAGTTGCCTTATCATCAACGGCGACGTCTCTATACCCGAAGTGCGTGGTGGTTCCGTTGGATGGGGTTTTTTCCGGCATGGCCGGACCATAGCCCAAGCCCTCCGGATAAGCTAGATTGCCGGGACCTGGAATCATCCTCTGTCCACCGGGACCCGAAGAATGCCGGAACTTCCTGAAGTCGAGACCGTAAGGCGGGGTCTCGCGCCATTTTTTGAAGGGTGCCGCATCGAACGCATTGCGCTCAGGCGCGACGGCCTTCGGTATCCATTTCCGGTGGATATGGGGCAGGTATTGACGGGAAGGCGGGTTGTCAGTCTGAGCCGCCGGGCAAAATTTCTTTTGTTCCAGCTCGAGGACGGACCCGTTCTCATCGCGCACTTGGGCATGTCCGGGCGATTCCGCGTGTTCGATGACGAACGGCCTCCCCTCGACAAACACGATCACGTGGTCGTCGAGCTCTCGGACGGTCACCAGGTCCGCTATAACGACCCGCGTCGGTTCGGGTTGATGGACCTGATAACCAACGGCCAAGCATCCGAGCATCCAATGCTGGCCTCGCTCGGCCCGGAACCGGTTTTTCCGTCGCTCACCGGAGCCCAGCTGGGAAAACGCCTAGCCGGGCGGAAAGGTCCGATCAAATCGGCCCTGTTGGATCAGGGCGTGATTGCCGGCGTCGGCAATATCTACGCCTGCGAGGCGCTTTTCGATGCCGGGGTGTCACCCCGTCGCAAGGGGCGGTCGGTGGCCGGGCGGCGGGCCGAGCGATTGGCGATGGCCATCGGTAACGTTTTGGCGGCGGCCATCGAAGCCGGTGGATCGTCGCTCCGCGATCACCGCCAGCCGTCCGGCGAACTCGGGTATTTCCAGCACGCGTTCAAGGTCTACGGCCGGGAGGGGGCTGATTGTCCCCGATGCGGCACCGACCAGGCGGTAAAAAGGATCGTACAATCTGGCCGTTCGACATTTTTTTGCTCGGCCTGTCAGCGGTGATATATAAGTAGGTATGGTGACGAGAATAACCGCCCCGTTCCTGGCCGTTCTGGTCCTGTCTGCGTGGCTCGTTGAATTCTCCGGCGCCAATACGAGTTCCGCCGAGGAGGTGCGGTTCGTTGCCGCCATCGCCGACCTGCCGTTGATGCCGGCGTTGGTCGAACGACGCGGCGATAGTGTTGTTTTCGAGACGTCCGATGGCCGGATCGTCGAGGCGTTCGCATCCGGGGAAACGAACCGGTCTGCCGTTACCCGTTTCTATGAGGCATCGCTACCCCAGCTTGGCTGGATCCGCGAAGCGCGCCTGCGGTTCCGTCGCGAAGGAGAGACCTTGACGATCGACTTCCCGAACCCTCAATCGGGCACCAGCCTGACTGTGCGTTTCTCCTTATCACCCGGTGCCCGCCTGTAATGTTTGCGCCCTGATGATGCGTCCGAATCGACGCTTGACGCCACCGTCCGCTGCCGATATAAGCCAGCCTCCGTTGGATTTTCGAAGGTTAACCGGACCATGGCCAACCACGCCTCGGCAAAAAAACGAATTCGCCAAACCAAGCGCCGTACCGACGCCAAGCGTCGGCGCGTGAGCACAATCCGTACCTATATCCGCAAGGTCGAGGAAGCGATCGAAGGCGGAGATGCGGAGGTCGCGCGGAACGCTTTGCGTGAAGCCCAGCCGTTTATGATGAGCGGCGTCACCAAGGGCGTTTTCCACAGGAACACCATGGCGCGAAAGCTTTCACGGCTGTCGCGACGCATCAATGGGATGACCAGCTGACCAAGTTGTTCGGTGAATCAATTCGTTAGCGCGAGCCGCGTGGATTTGATCCATGCGGCTTTTTCTTTGCCGATTTACGCGAACTTCGTTCCGCCGAAATTTGTCAAGAAGATTATTTTCGGCGTTCCCTTTTCGATCACGTTGCATCGGAAAGTTTGGAACCGTAATATTCGATCGCTTTTACATGGAGCACTTTGAATCTGCCTAAAATAGTTAACGGGCGTACACGCCGGCATTACTTAAATATAGTTGTTGTCTTCTTAGCTGTTTCTCGGGAATTCCGGTATTTGTTCTATGGGGTACACAACAAATAAAGTAAATGATCGGACCCGCAGACTGAATCGTGAAGTTGGATAGTGGGAACTTCTGGTAGGCGGTTTCGGATTGATTTTTGAATGGCGACATTCATTTTGAAGGTTAATAGTTTTTCTGAAAAGGGGGGCGCCTCGGGGCGGAATGTGATCGGATTGACTTGAAAGATGTCCGTATCGGGCGAGCCGGGCGGGCAAACGAGGCGTCGGTTCGGCGATGCCGGGGGCACAAGTCAATTGACCACAATCAATGATTCAGACCCGTTTTGCGTCTTGGCCGACTTCCGGCCGTTTTCAAGAAGAACTAAAACAAGGGGAGCCGGGAACATCCGGCTTGAAAGATAAAAGGCTCCGGCAGCGGCCGGGGACCGGAAGATTGGGGTGCGTCGGCGGAATGAAATCGAAGGCGGGATATTCCGACGTTGGGACAAATAAAGAGGCTTTGAAAGCCGATTGGGCGGAGGTCTCTGAAAGACTCCGCAGTGATGTCGGTGAGGCGGCCTACCAAAGCTGGATCAAACCGATCGCCATTCGCGGTTTTCAGGACGGCGTCATCCGCGCTTCCGTTCCGACCCGTTTCATGCGCGACTGGGTGGTGGCACACTATTCGGAAGCGCTGGCCGAACTGTGGCGCACCTTCAATTCGGAAATCCGCTCGGTCGAAATCGTTGTTCAGGCGGAACGCGCCCTGAAGGCGGCCGAACCTGCCGAGGACACGGGCCAGGAAACGGGAAAGACCGTTTTCGCTTCGTCCGGTGCCGAAGGCCGCAACGAGATCTGCGCACCCCTCGACCGGCGGTTCACGTTCGATCAGTTCGTCGTCGGTAAGCCCAACGAATTCGCCTACGCGGCGGCCAGGCGCGTCGCGGAAGCCTCCAAGGTGCCACCGTTTAATCCGCTGTTCCTTTATGGCGGTGTCGGTCTCGGCAAAACCCATCTGATGCACGCGATCGCATGGCATATCCGCCAGGAATCACCGACCCGGACCGTTGTCTACCTTTCCGCCGAGAAGTTCATGTACCGTTTTATCCGATCGCTCCGGGAAAAGACGACGGTGGACTTCAAGGAACAGTTCCGCTCGGCCGACGTTCTGATGATCGACGACGTTCAGTTCATCGCCGGCAAGGATTCGACCCAGGAGGAGTTTTTCCACACTTTCAACTCCTTGGTCGACCAGGGGCGTCAAATCGTCATCTCAGCCGACAAGTCGCCGTCCGACCTGGAAGGTATGGAAGAGCGTCTGGTGTCGCGGCTTAACTGCGGCTTGGTCGCCGACATCCACGCGACCACCTACGAACTGCGGTTGGGCATTCTGCAATCGAAAGCCCACCAACTGGCCGCCCGCATTCCAGAGAAGGTTCTCGAATTCCTGGCCCATAAGATCACGTCCAACGTACGTGAGCTAGAGGGGGCCTTGAACCGGGTCGTCGCTCACGCGCAACTGGTCGGCCGCGACATCTCGCTCGAGGCCACGCAAGACGTGCTGCACGACCTACTTCGCGCCAACGACCGGCGGGTGACCATCGAGGAAATCCAGAAACAAGTGTCCCAGCACTTCAACATCCGGCTGTCGGACATGCATTCGGCCCGCCGCGCCCGGTCCGTCGCGCGGCCGCGCCAGGTGGCCATGTATCTGGCCAAGCAGCTGACAACCCGGTCGCTGCCAGAAATCGGGCGCAAGTTTGGCAACCGCGACCACACGACGGTCATGCACGCGGTACGCAAGGTCGACGAATTGAAGGAGCACGATACGGCGGTCGCCGAGGACGTCGAATTGCTGCGCCGCATGCTCGAGGGCTGAATGCAGAGGCCCTCCGCGCGATCACGCTAAATCGCGATTTTGCTTACGAATCCAAGGACTTTTGCTATACTACCGGTCCTCATCGGGGGGCTGCTTCGGGCTTCTCCTGTCGACCCTGTTCCGGGGTCGGTATTCCCGGCGACTGAGTGTGAATGAGATTTGTAAAGGCTTGAAACTTAACCATGAAACTTACCATCGAACGGGCCGCCTTGTTGAAGTCATTGGGCCACGTCCAGAGCGTCGTTGAACGGCGAAACACCATTCCGATCCTGTCCAACGTCAAGGTCGAAGCCGGCGAAGCGGCGGTGACGCTGAACGCCACCGACATGGACCTGGACATGGTCGATTCGATCGCCGCCGACGTCGAGACGCCGGGTGCGACGACGGTTCCGGCCCACACCCTTTACGACATCGTTCGCAAACTGCCGGAAGGCTCGCAGGTCGAGATCGAGGCCGGCGGCGAAGGCCAGCTGGTGCTCAGTTCCGGGCGTTCGCGCTTCACTTTGTCTTGCCTGCCGATCGAGGAATTCCCCGTCCTGTCGGGTGGCGAACTGCCGCACCGATTCCAGGTAACGGCGGCCGAACTGCGCTCGCTCATCGATCGTACCAAGTTCGCCATCTCGACGGAGGAGACGCGATATTACCTAAACGGCATCTACCTCCACAAGGCCATGCGCGACGGCGTCGACGTGCTGAGGGCCGTCGCCACTGACGGACACCGTCTGGCGAGTGTCGAGGCGCCATTGCCGGCCGGTGCCGGCGAGATCCCAGGTGTCATCGTGCCGCGCAAGACGGTTACCGAACTGCGCAAGCTGATCGACGAATCCGGTGACGAGGTCGAGATCGCCCTTTCCGAATCGAAGATCCGCTTTTCCTTCGACGGCGCCGTCCTGACCTCGAAGCTCATTGACGGCACCTTCCCCGATTACGAGCGGGTTATCCCAACCGGCAACGACAAACAGATGGAGGTCGATTGCCGTTTGTTTGCCGACGCCGTCGATCGGGTGTCGGCCATATCCAGTGAGAAATCCCGCGCCGTCAAACTGGCCTTGGGCGAAAGTACCTTGGTATTGTCCGCGTCGAGCCCGGAACACGGCAGCGCCACGGAAGAAATTGAGGTCTCATATACGGGCGAATCCATGGAGATCGGGTTCAACTCCGCCTATCTGCTCGATATCGCCCGCCAAATCGAAAGTGACAACGCGCAAGTGTCGCTGGCCGATTCCGCATCGCCGACGATCCTGCGCGAGGTTGGCGACGCCAGCGCGCTTTACGTGCTGATGCCGATGCGTGTTTGAGGGGACAGCCACTGTTTCTCACCCGAGGCTCCGTTAGGTCCGAGGAATTGCCGGAGATGAGCGACCGCCCGTCCACAGGGGACGCGCGCCGTCGGTTCGCCCTGAGCCGTCTTACTCTGACTGACTTCCGCTGTTATGTGCAGCTGCGACTTGATACCGAGGCCCGGCCGGTTGTGCTTTATGGCGACAACGGCGCCGGCAAGACCAACATTCTGGAAGCCATTTCGATGCTGGTGCCGGGGCGCGGTTTCCGGCGGCCTAAACTGTCCGAACTGGCCCGCAGCGGCGGCGACGGCCGATGGGCCGTCGCAGCGACGGTCAAGACGCCTGCCGGCTCTGTCCAACTGGGCACAGGATTCACGCCGCCCGAGATGTCTGAGGGTCGCGAACGCCGGCAGGTCCGGGTCGATGGCGAAACGGTGTCAAACCTGAACGTTTTGGCTGACTATTTCGCGACCCATTGGCTGGTTCCGCAGATGGACCGCCTGTTTATCGACGGCGCCTCAGGCCGCCGACGGTTTCTCGACCGCCTGGTCTTCGACTGGGATCCGGCCCATTCGGGCCGCATTACCGCTTACGAGCAGGCAGCACGAGACCGCCTGAAGCTGTTGAGGGATAATGTGAGCCCGGACCCGGCCTGGCTGTCGGCCCTCGAGGACACCATGGCCGGGCGCGCCGTCGCCGTCGCCGCCGCGCGGATCGAGCTCCTGGCCCGCATCGGCCAGGCAGCAGCCGACGGCATGGCGCCGTTTCCCGGCGCCCTGCTGGCGCTCGACGGTCTCGTCGAGCGCTGGCTCACAGAAGGCCCGGCGCTGGAAGCTGAAGACCGCTTTCGCGATCGCTTGGCGGGCGAGCGCCGGCGCGATGCCGAACAGGGGCGCACCGACAGTGGCCCGCACCGGGCGGATCTCCTGGTCCGCCACAGTGCCAAGGACGAGGCGGCCGAGCGCTGTTCGACGGGCGAACAGAAGGCACTCCTGATCGCCATCATCCTGGCCAATGCCCGCGTGCGGGCCGACGAGGAGGGCGGCGTTCCGGTGCTGCTCCTGGACGAAGTGGCGGCGCATCTGGACGAGACGCGCAGGGGTGCCCTTTTCGATCATTTGGTCGACCTCGGCGTCCAGGCCTGGTTGACCGGTACCGACGCCGCCTTGTTCGCCGGGCTCCAGGGCCAAGCGCAGTTCTTCTCGGTCGACCACGGCACGGTGACGGCAGTCTGATCAAACACCCGAAACCGCTTATTTGGCGGCGGTATGGTAAAAACGGTAAGTGATGAATATGACGGACGAAACGGAAAACGGTAACACGACGAACGGCAACGGCAATGGTGACACCTACGGTGCAGAGCAGATCAAGGTCCTCAAGGGCCTGGAAGCGGTCCGCAAGCGCCCCGGTATGTACATCGGCGACACCGACGACGGTTCGGGCCTGCACCACATGGTCTACGAGGTCGTCGACAACGCCATCGACGAGGCGCTGGCTGGCTATTGCGATACGGTCTTTGTGACCCTCAACGGTGACGGCTCGGTGACCGTGCGCGACAACGGCCGCGGCATTCCCGTCGACATCCACGCCGAGGAAGGCGTGTCGGCGGCCGAGGTGATCATGACCCAGCTCCATGCCGGCGGAAAGTTTGACCAGAACTCTTATAAAGTCTCGGGTGGCTTGCACGGCGTCGGCGTCTCGGTGGTCAACGCGTTATCCGACTGGCTCGAGCTCAAGATCTGGCGCGACGGCAAGGAACACGTCATCCGCTTCAAGAACGGCGAGGCCGAGGCGCCCCTGGAGATCACCGGCGATGCCCCGACGATCGAGCCCGGCGAGACCCTGACCGGTACCGAGCTCACCTTCCTCGCCTCCAAGGACATCTTCACGATGACCGACTACGACCTCGCCACACTCGAACATCGCCTGCGCGAACTGGCCTTCCTCAATTCCGGCGTCGCGCTCGAGCTGACCGACGGACGCGGCGTCGATCCGGAAACGACGGTGCTCCACTACGAGGGCGGGCTGAAGGCCTTCGTCGACTATCTCGACCGCTCGAAAACGGCGCTCCATCAGCCGACCATCACCGTCACCGGCGAACGCGACGGCATCACGGTGGAACTCGCCATGCAGTGGAACGACAGTTATCACGAGACGACGCTGTGCTTCACCAACAACATCCCGCAACGGGACGGCGGTACCCACCTGGCCGGCTTCCGCGGCGCCCTGACCCGCACCATCAACAGCTATACCGCCTCTTCGGGCCTCGCCAAGAAGGCCAAGGTATCGATTTCCGGCGACGATGCCCGGGAAGGCATGACCTGTGTGCTGTCGGTCAAGGTGCCGGACCCCAAGTTCTCGTCGCAGACCAAGGACAAGCTGGTTTCTTCCGAGGTACGCCCGGTGGTCGAGAGCCTGGTCGGCGAGGGGCTCGACCGCTGGTTCGAGGAGCATCCGAACGAATCGAAACGGGTCATCGGCAAGATCATCGAGGTCGCCGCCGCCCGCGAGGCGGCCCGCAAGGCGCGTGAGTTGACCCGGCGCAAGGGGGCCTTGGACATCAGTTCGCTCCCCGGCAAGCTCGCCGACTGCCAGGAGCGCGATCCGGCGCTTTCCGAGCTTTTCATCGTCGAGGGTGACTCGGCTGGTGGCTCGGCTAAGCAGGGCCGCAATCGCGCCAACCAGGCGATCCTGCCGTTGAGGGGCAAGATCCTCAACGTCGAGCGGGCACGCTTCGACAAGATGCTGAGCTCATCAGAAATCGGCACGCTGATCGCGGCGCTCGGAACCGGCATCGGCCGCGAGGATTTCAACGCCGAGAAGTGCCGTTATCACAAGATCATCGTCATGACCGACGCCGACGTCGACGGCAGCCACATCCGCACGCTCTTGTTGACGTTCTTTTACCGCCAGATGCCAGAGCTTGTGGAGCGGGGCTACCTCTACATCGCCCAGCCACCGCTCTATCGGGCCAAGCGCGGTAATTCCGAGGTCTATCTCAAGGACGACCCAGCCCTCGAAGATCATCTGTTCGCCGGCGCTATCGACGAGGGTGCGGTGTTGCAGGTGTTCGACGGGGCCCAGGTGGCGGGCAATGATCTCCGCGCCGTCGTCGAGGAGGCCCGGGCCGTCAAGGAGTCGTTGGGCCATCTGGCGCGCCACGTGCCGGTCCGGCTTATCGAGCAGGCGGCCATCTCCAGCGCGCTGGATCCAGAAATCCTGTCGGATGCGGAACGGGCCATGGCGACCGCCGAATATATCGCTAAAAGGCTCGATGCCCTGGAGCCGCAGCTGGAGCGCGGCTGGCAGGGGGCACCCCTGGACGACGGCGGCCTCGCTTTTACGCGCACGCTCCGCGGCGTCACCGAACGCCACGTCATCGACGGCACCCTGATCCGCTCGTCAGACGCGAGACGGGTCAACGAGAAGGCCGGCCAATTGCAGAAACTCTATGCGCGTCACGGTACCCTCGTCCTCAAGGACAAGGAGCATGCGGTAACCGGCCCGGTGTCTATCGTCGACACCATCCTCGGCCTCGGCCGCAGGGGGGTGTCGATCCAGCGGTACAAGGGATTGGGCGAGATGAACCCGGAGCAGCTCTGGGAGACGACCCTTGATCCCAACGTGCGCTCGCTCTTGCAGGTCAAGGTCAGCCACACCGACGACGCCGAGGACGTGTTCTCGACCCTGATGGGCGACATCGTCGAGCCGCGGCGAGACTTCATCCAGCAGAACGCGCTGAAAGTTGCGAATTTGGACGTCTAGGCGATCCGGCAAAAGGCCGGAAGCGGAGAAACTACATCGCTTGCCTAAGCCGTTGATGTCTTCATCAGTCAAAAAAAACCGGAACGAATTAAGAGCTCGCGATATTTGTCGACGAGGTTCAGGCCGTACCTTTCATCAAGTGTGATAAGCGCGCGCAGAGAGATGTCATAGGACTGATAGATCTCATGCAGTATTAACGCGGTTTTCTTCAGGGCTTCGCTGCCCAATTGATCGAAGTTGGAGAAATCACGGATGAATACCGCATTGGCCCAAAATACCTGGCTCAACCCGTCATATATGTTGTCGTTGACCAACATGGGTTTGACCGCCCGGCTCACCAAAGGGGCGAAGCGATGGAAAATGAACCCTTGCTCCCTCAGGAATAATTCAACCTCGGAAAACAAAGGCTGCCCTTGATACATCGGCAGGAATTCCACCTCGGTATGAATGACGAGACAATCTTGCAGACGATTGGTTCCATTGCGGCAGACCTCCAGCTCGCCGCCCTGGATATCGAGTTTGAGATAGTCGATCTTTTCCAATCCGGTGACGTCATCCAGGCGCTCGGTCGGTATGCTTTTCCGCTCGACGACGGCTCCCCAGTCGGAAAAGCCGTGCATGAATTTCAACAGGTCCGGGTTCGGTTCCAGCAAGGATGTCATTTCCGGGGCTTTGCAGACCTTCAGCTCCCTTTCCGTTCCATCGAAGAGGGCATGGGGAAAATAAGTCTCATCGGGCCCCTTCATGGAATTCAGTCGCGCCAAGGCTTCCGGATTGGGTTCGAATCCGAAAACCTTCGTCAGCCCGGCATCCAATAAACTCCGGTAAGGTGGTTCTCCGTCAATCGGATTTGCACCGACATCAACGACGACGATGGGAGTATCGATTTGAAGAAGTTCGGCCAGCTTTGAAGGTGTGGTGTTCAAGGGATTCCCGATCTTCCTATGGATGAGCCGACCGGCACCAGTCAGACCAAATGCGGCGCATGAGCGTACTGAACCCTTGGGCGAATTTCGCGCTATCGCATATCGGCGAAAGCGCCATGGTCGCTCGAAGCTCCCGCCGCAGAGGCTCGAGTGTTTCAGGGGCGTTGACCAGGCCGACCGCGATCTCCACGTAGTTTTCTAACGAATCGGCAATGAATTGTTGAAGTCCAGTCACCGACAAATGACTGACCGAGTGTCTGCTGGCGAACGTATCACCGCCCCGGGTGATCACGGGAACTTCCATCCACAGCGATTCATAAGTGGTCAAGCCTCCGGAATACGGAAACGGATCGAGCGTGATGTCGACGCTGTTGTACCGGCCCAACAGTTCGCTATGTGGGGACCGCCCTTCTAGTATGAGCCTGTCAGACCCGACTCCGTGCTCCTCGAACAGGGCGAAAAGCCGTTTTCTGTTGGTTTCGGAATCGATGCCCCGGTATTTCACGAGTAAGCGCTCATCGCCAACGCGCTTCAGGATGGACGACCAAAGGCGGATGACTTCAATGTTAATTTTTGCCGGATTGCTAAACGAGCCGAAGGTGATAAATCCGTTCCGCTTAAACGGGGCCGGGCCGATATCGGGTGAATACTCCGGCAGCGTGTAGCAAAGCCATCCGTCTGGCATGCGAATTACTTTTTCGCAATAGTATTTCTCCTCATGCTCTGGGGTCGAATAGGCGTCGGACAAAAAATAGTCCATCGAGTCTTGACCGGTGTTGCTCACGTAACCGGCCCAGGAAACCTGGACCGGAGCGGGTTTCCTGGAAAAAACCAACGCCCGGTTTCCGGCGGAATGACCGGACAAATCAAACAGGATGTCTATTTCGTCGTCGGCGATCCGTTTCGACAAATCGTCGTCAGAGACATCTCGAACGTCTCGCCAAATATCGACCGCAGGCTTGATCGCATCGGTCAAATCATCCGCCACGCCACTGAAATAAACGAAACTTTCAATCTCGTCCGGCGGGGTGTTTTCGAACAGCCCCGATACGAAATACCCTACGGGGTGCCGTTTGAGGTCGGACGATACGAACCCGACGCGGATACGCCGGTCGACCGTGTTAGAATTGCCGTATACCCTGGGCCATCGCGACCGAAAGGGACTCGCGTGCGCATCATTCCATTCGCGATGCAGGCGCATGAGAGACTCGCTGTTTTGGCCCAGCTGGTATTGGTAGGCCAGTAGCATGTTGCTGTGAATGTTGTGTAGGCTGGGCTTCAACTGTAGGGCCCGCCGATAGTTGACGATGGCCTCATCGAGCTGACCCAGGTCCTGAAGGACGTTGCCCAAGTTTCCATGGGCCTCGGGAAGATCAGGGGTGATGGCAAGGGCCTGTCGGAAGTTCGCGGCCGCCTCATCCAGCTTTCCCCTGCCGCGCTGAAGGACTGCCAGATTAATGTAGGCATTGGCGAATTTCGGGTCGATCGACAGGGTTTTTAAGTAGCTGGATTCGGCGTCCGCCAGGTTTCCCAGTTCCTTAAAAACGATTCCCAAATTGTAATGGGTGTCGGCGACGTTGGGGTTCAGTTCCGCGGCTTTCCCGAAGTGCCCGGCCGCTGCCTCCATTTGACCGAGTTCGGCCAAGGCGCGCCCCAGGTTGTAATGGCCATCGTCGAAGCTGGGCATGATTTCGGTGGATTTCTGAAGACAGGCGACAGCCTCCTCGAACCGCCTTAGAGCGATAAATACGGCGCCGAGCGTATTGAGGGCTTTGGGAAAGTTCGGTTGAATTGCCAAAGCCCTATTTAGTCGACCGTGAAGAATCCACGTCAAGCTGCGCTGAGCGGCGCTGGACGTTTGTATTTCTCGGAAAAAAGAACCGTGATCCAGACACAAAGAAGCCTGATCCACTTGAGGA
>Ga0056126_10000079_pt1 | contig 36801 bp, 34 predicted proteins | sample WorMetLIZAISLAND_FD_71117 | JGI IMG/M metagenome (GOLD analysis project Ga0056126, IMG submission 71117) | Marine gutless worms symbiont microbial communities from Max Planck institute for Marine Microbiology, Germany - Inanidrilus manae... ...
CCTCCGATATCGCAAGAAACCAAGGGCACAACTCCCGGTTTTCTGCAATTCGGAATACTTGGGAAAGCCGAAATCCGCCACCCAATCAGGACGTTAGGGGTTGTTCACGGACGACCCATTCGCGTTGCCTAATAAAGACGACGGCTTCGTGGTGTCAGCGGTCGGACTGGCGATCTGCATTGAACGTTTGAGAAACGAGAATCGGGGACGGCAAATGATAGGTCTTTTTCGTCGCGTTCAACTGTCTCATGGCTCGTTTCTCAAACGACCGTCCAGGACACATGGGACTGCCTGGGAAAAGCGTTCTAGGGCCTCATTACCGTCGGATTTCCCATTCTCACACACGACCCCTAATCCAAATAGACCCAGGGCCGCTCCTCGCGGTCGGCGGCGCGGAAGGCATCGATGTCGCCGGCCCGCTTCAGGGTCAAACCGATGTCGTCGAGGCCATCGAGCAACTGCCGGCGGCGACCGGCCTCGATCTCAAATGCGTAAGTCTCGCCGTTTGGTGTGGTGATGCGGTAGGCTTCGAGATCGACCGTAAACGGTCCGCCGTTGCCGTCCTCGGCCAGGGCGGCGAATCGCTCAACCGTTTCCGCCGGCAGAACGACCGGTAGAATTCCGTTTTGGAAGCAGTTGTTGTAGAAGATGTCGCCGAAGCTGGATCCGATCAGGCAGCGGATGCCGAGGCCGCGGATCGCCCAGACCGCCCCTTCGCGCGAACTGCCGCATCCGAAGTTTGGGCCAGTGATTAGGATTTCGGCTCGCCGAAAGGCATCCTGATTAAGCACGAAATCGGGGTTTTCCGAGCCGTCTTCCAGGAATCGCCAAGGCTCGAAGGCATAAAGGTGCATATCCCCCTTTTCGGCCATGACCAGGCGCGCCATCGGGGTGATGATGTCGGTGTCGACATTGCTGCGCATCAGAGGCGCGGCGATAGCGGTGAGTTTGTGGAAGGATTCGCTCAACCGCCACCCCCTTCCATGAGCCCTCGCGGGTCGGTGATGTGCCCAGTGACGGCGGCCGCGGCGGCAGTAACGGGGCTTGCCAGATGGGTGCGGCTGCCTTTGCCCTGGCGGCCGACGAAGTTGCGGTTCGAGGTGGAAACGCAACGCTGACCCGGCGCCACCGTATCGCCATTCGACGAAGCACATAACGAACAGCCGGGCTGGCGCCAATGGAACCCGGCGTCGGCGAAAACCCTGTCGAGGCCCTCGGCCTCGGCGGCCCGTTTGACCGCTTCCGATCCGGGCACCGCCCAGGCCTCGACACCTTCCGCCACCTTACGCCCGGTTAGAAGTGCCGCCGCTTCCCGGAGGTCGCTCAGACGGCCGTTGGTGCAGGACCCAATGAAGACCCGGTCGATGGCGATGTCTGCGAGCCGCGTTCCCGGTTTTAGCCCCGCGTATTCCAAGGCGGCGGCCATGGCCTTGCGCCGGTTGGCGTCGGGTTCACGCTCGGGGTCAGGCACGGTGCCGCCGACGCCCGAGACCTGCTCCGGGCTAGTCCCCCAGGTGACCTGCGGTTCGACGGCCGACACGTCGCAGTTGACCTCCTTGTCGAAGACGGCGCCGTCGTCGCTGACAAGCGACCGCCAATGGTCGACCGCCCGCTCCCAGGTTTCGCCGGAGGGCGCGTGCTCGCGGCCCACGAGATAGGCAAAGGTCGTCTCGTCCGGAGCAATCATGCCGATTTTGGCGCCCATCTCGATGGACAGGTTGCATACCGTCATTCGGCCTTCGACCGGCATGGCCTCAATTGCCGACCCCGCATATTCGACGGCGAAACCATCGGCTGCCGCCGTGCCGTCGCGCCCAATGAGGGAGAGGATCATGTCCTTCGGGGTCACGCCCGGACCCAACGAACCCTCAAAACGGACGCGCAGTGTTTTGGGGCGGCTCTGACGGATGGTGCCAGTGGCCAGCACGTGCTTGATCTCGCTGACCCCAATACCCCAAGCCAGCGCACCCAAACCGCCGTGCGTGCTCGTGTGGCTGTCGCCGCATACGATGAGGCTGCCAGGCAGGGTCAGGCCCTGCTCCGGGCCGATGACGTGGATGATACCGTGACGTTCTGAACCGACGTCAAAATATCGAATGCCGTGCTGACGGCTAAGGTCCTTGAGCGGCGCCACGCATCTATCGTAACGCTCGCCCTCATGGCGTCCTTCGGATGCAGTCGACACCGCGTGATCTGGGGAAGCGAAGGTCAGGCTCGGCTCGCGGACACCGCGGCCCTCCTCGGTTAACGCCCGGATGGCTCGGGTACCACTAAGGTCGTGCAGGAAGGTACGGTCAACGGCAAGGAGGTCGGCACCACCGTCGAGCCGAGCGATGACGTGTCGGTCCCAGACCTTGTCGAACAGGGTTGTGTTGTCGTTCATGCGATATTCGGTTCCGGCCAGCCGGATTACGGTACTCCGGGAACGCGACGACTGAAAGCACCTACGGCACTAGTCGAGGAACTGGCGACGAAAATCCTTCGGGATGTAGAACAGGTAGTCGTTGTTCTTCACCGCCTTGTGGCAGCCGTGGCAGAATGCGACCTTGTCGGCCCCCTCCCCCTCACTGTCTCCTAGGAAGCTGCCATCCGGCATGATCATCTGGTAGCGCCAATCCCCGGTCTTGGGGTTCTTGGGGTTCTTGCCGACCTCCATCTTGATCATGACGAACAGTGCGCCGGCGTAGAGCGCGTTGTCCTGGGTCACCGTGAAGCTGTCTTTGGCCAGGATCGAGCCGGCCGGCATCTTGTCACCCTTCTTCAAACGGTGGTAGCCCTTGGCCGTCGCGTTCCCGTAGTTGTTCACGTAGCGGTTGCCGTGGGTCGCCGACACGTAGGGCGCTGTGTTGAAACGGCGCCACTGGGTGAAATCCCTGGCCGTGGCGTCGCCGGACGACCCATATCCCTTGGCCATCTGCTCGCGAACATTTTCGTAGACGCTCAAGGCTTCGGCCTGGCTAAGCCGGCCCGGTTTTTCGATTTTGAAATGACGCTTCGGCGTCAGAGGATCGTTTGATGCGGCAAAGGGTTCCGGCGCACCGGCGAGGAAAGTGAATAAGACGGTAAGTATCAGTTTTTTCATGGTGTTACCTCTGTCACTATCCTGCCAGAGGCCCCTGCACACGCGGATAAACATTGCCGTGAGATCACGGGATTTTGAGTCGGGCGTGATGCCGGACGGTTCTCATCGAAATCCGGAAATCACCGGCGCCTGTGAATCCCCCAGCGTTGGAGGAGTGGTCTATTTCTTCTCCGAGTGAACGTTCATCCGGAGACCTGTCTTCTGCTGGCAACATGGAGCCGGGCATTGAAGGCAACTTGGCGAGAAGTTGTCTAATTCCGGCTTTGAAGTCCAGCTCTACCGTTCCATTTTCCGATTGCCGGGGACAGGGTTGTCTCCGAAGTCATTTCCGGCGATTGACCGGATGCTTCATCATAGTGCACTTGGGAATCGGCAACCGGAATGTCCGGTTTGCGACCACCTTCCAGATATCAGTGCTACGCAAGCGGCACGCCTTCCCGGAGCGCCAGGAACGACCAGATATTTCGGACCAGTGCATTGTGGTTGGCGCTCAATCGGTGAATTCGTATGTCCACGTTGATCTTCCAATGATCTGAACCCGCTTGAACGAGCAGTCTCGAATCAAGATCCGGCTGAACCAGGGTCTTGGGCAACCATGACACGCCCATACCATCTCGGGCACGGATGCGAAGCGCGCCCGCCATGGAGTTTTCGTAAACCGTTTTCAATCTGGTTTTCAGGCCACGGGACTCTAGCAGTGGTTCCACATGCCAGCCGATGGGTGCGGTTGAACCGAAACGCAAGAACGGGATTTGCAGGGCGGAACCTTCGTCCATATCGAACATCGGGCGCCCGTTCGTTTGCGGTTTGCAGACCGGGATCAGGCAGTCGTGACCGATGGTCAACGAAATCAATTCGCGGTCCGTGTCCACCGGCGGCTGCAGATCGCTTTCGTAGGAAATGACGAAATCGACCTCACGTTTTTTCATGTCCTCGATGCAGTTGGGCAGGTCGTCGGCCCGCAAACGCGACAGGATTGCCCCGTACGAACTCTCGAACGCCTGTAGCCAAACAGGGAAGTAACGCCAACTGATCGAGTGCTGCGCGGCGAACTTGACGACATAGCGGTCGGGTTGGGTCAATGCGCCCAGAACATTGGTCCGCTCCGTTTCTATCCGTTCTATGGCCTGCTGACCGGCTTCCAGGATCTGTTCGCCGGCCTCGGTCAATCTCACGGGATGTGTCGAGCGATCGACCAGCGGCACCCCGACCCACGCTTCCAACGCCTTGATGCGCCGACTGAAAGCGGGCTGGCTGATATTGTTGAGTTCGGCTGCCCGCGAAAAGTTGCCGGTTCTCGCCAGCGAGCCGAGATCCTTGAACCAATGAAAATCCATGCCTCATCGATCATGCAAAATTTGCATTATGTTAGGCAATCATAATTTTGGACCCGGCATCGGTCGCTCGTCCACCATAACGGCAATCAAAATGACACCTTGCGCCGCTTTAACGGCCTGAAGTCCGCTCGGGAGGAGGACATATGCTCGATCTTGCGAGTTTTCCGCGTGTCGCCTTGTGCCATCGGCCAACGCCATTGGAACCGATGTTGCACCTGTCCGAGCACCTGGGCGGGCCAAACATCCTGATCAAGCGTGATGACTGCACGGGTCTGGCAACCGGCGGCAACAAAACACGAAAGCTGGAATTCCTGGTCGGCGAGGCGCTCGCCCAGAACGCCGACATTCTGGTAACGCAGGGCGCCGTTCAGTCCAACCATGTGAGGCAAACCGCAGCCGCAGCCTGCCGCGTGGGACTTGAATGCCATGGTCTGCTGGAACGCCGGGTGACGACGGCTGGCGAGCGTTATGGCACGAGCGGCAACGTATTCCTCGACAAAATTTTTGGCGCCAAGCTGGAGTACCGTGACGGTGGCACGGACATGAATGCAGAAACCGAGCAAGCCTGCGAAAGGCTGCATGACCAGGGACGGCGTCCGTATTTCATTCCCGGCGGCGGCTCCAATGAAACCGGGGCACTGGGTTATGTGGACTGCGCCCGCGAAATCACCGAACAGGCCGATGGCAATGGAACCAAAATCGATTGGATCGTTCTGGCCACGGGCAGCACCGGCACTCAGGCCGGTCTGGTGGCCGGGCTCTGTGCGCTGAAACGCGACCTACCGGTCATGGGCATCAGCGTACGCCAGCCCCGCGAACCGCAAATCAAGGCGGTGCATGCCCTGGCGGTGCGAACGGCAGTGAAAATCGGAATCCCGGCGATGCCATCCAGCAAGGTGATGGTCGACGACGAATATGTGGGTGAGGGGTACGGGGTCCCGGCGGAATCAACATTGGAAGCTATTGAACTGACGGCCCGTTGCGAGGGAATCCTTTTGGATCCGGTGTATTCGGGTAAAGGCATGGCCGGATTGATCGGCCTGGTCCGCAGCGGGTTTTTCCAACCCGGGCAGAACGTCGTGTTCCTACACACGGGCGGTTCGGCGGCCCTGTTTGCCTATGAGGAAGCGGTCTTGAAGTCATTGAAATACCACGAGAAACCCAGGCTTGCCGGATAATCGATAGCAAAAACACGAAGCCCGATTCTTTTAAGTTTAGGACCAACTATTGTTCAACATGGAGGACAACATGAAAAAGACGTTATTGAGCATGGCCGGGGCGGCGGCTATTACGCTGGTCGCCATCCCTGCGTCGAGCGCCGAAAAAGTAAACATCGGCATGCCGTCGTGGACAGGCGCGCAAGCCATCGCGCACCTATTGCAGGCGGTCGTCGTCGAACGGATCGGCGGCGAGGCGAGCCTCGTGCCTGGCAACAACGCCACCATCTTTCAAGCGATGGACCAGGGCAAGGGTGACATCGACGTGCACCCCGACGTCTGGCTGCCGAACCAGGAAAGCTTCACCAAGAAATACGTTGACGGCAAGAAGACCGTCACCCTGTCCAAGAACCCCTATGAAGGTAACCAGGGTTTCTGCGTTACCAAGAATTTTGGCGAGGCCAATAACATCACCGATATCGCTGACCTTGGCCGTCCGGACGTAGCCGCAAAAATGGACAGCGACGGCAACGGCAAGGGCGAAATGTGGATCGGCGCACCGGGTTGGGCGTCGGCCAACGTCAATGAAGTGAAGGTGCGCGACTACGACCTGCTGCCGTTCATCGAGCCGATCCGAGCAGAGGAAAGCGTCAAGACGGCCCGGGTCAATGACTCCATCGCCAAGAACGAGGGATACGCCTTCTACTGCTACAAGCCGCATGCCATCTGGTACATGTTCGACGTCAAGATGCTGAGCGAGCCGAAATACGACCCGGCCAAATACGTCATGTTGCAGCCGTCGGACAGCCCGGACTGGTATGAGAAATCTATGGTGGCGACCAAGGATGCGTTGAAGGACGTGCAAATCGCGTGGTCGAACTCCCTGAAGGACCGCTCACCGGCGATCGTCGAGTTCTTCGAGCGGTTCCAGTTGACCGCCGACGACGTCAGCAACTTCGCTTTCCAGATTTCCGGAAAGGGTCGCGAACCGGCGGAAGTCGCTAGCGAGTGGATCAAGAACAACCCCAAACGCGTCGATGCGTGGTTGGGCCTCTGATCTCTGATCCGAGAGGCGGCGCCGGCGCTCCGCCTGCCACGGCGATCAACGTGGTGATGGGAGGGAGCAAACGATGACCGGCATGGAAACGACGACGGCCGATGAAGCTGTGATCCAGGTCGATAACGTCTGGAAGATATTCGGTGACAATGCCGACGACGCGATGAAGGCCATCAATGAGGAGGGCCTGGGCAAGGCACAGGTCCTGGAGCGGTTCAATGCCGTGGTCGGTGTCGCCGAAGTCAGCTTCGACATAAAACGCGGCGAAATCTTCTGCGTTATGGGCCTTTCCGGCAGCGGTAAGTCGACCCTGGTTCGCCACTTCAACCGGTTGCTCGAACCGTCGTTCGGCAGCATCCGCATCGAAGGGGTCGACGTCATGGGCCTGCAGGATGCGGCGCTCCGGGAGTTCCGCAACCGCCGGATCGGCATGGTGTTTCAGAATTTCGCGCTGATGCCGCACCGTTCGGTTCTCGACAACGTCGCCATGCCCATGGAGATCCGCAAGGTCAACAAGAACGAACGACTGAGCCGCGCCGCTGAGATCCTCAAGATCGTCGAACTGGATGCCTGGGGCAACAAATTCGCCCACGAGCTATCCGGCGGCATGCAGCAACGGGTCGGTCTGGCCCGCGCCCTCGCCGCCGATCCCCACGTCCTGCTGATGGACGAACCGTTCAGCGCCCTCGATCCGCTGATCCGGCGTCAGCTGCAGGACGAGTTCATCAAGCTGTCGGCGGTGATAAAGAAGACCACAGTGTTCATCACCCACGATCTCGACGAGGCGGTTCGCGTCGGCGACCGCATCGCCATCATGCGCGACGGCCGGGTCGTGCAGATCGGCACCGCCGAGGAAATCGTCATGAATCCGGCCGATGACTACGTCGCCGATTTTGTCGCCGGGATCTCACGCCTCAAGGTCGTCAGGGCCCATGCCGTGATGCGGTCCATCGATGACTACTCGGCCGAGCGCGGCGCGCCGGCGGCAGATGCGCCACGCGTCCGTGAGGACGAAACCCTGAGCACATTGATTCAGATGGCCATCGAAGCCGAAGCGCCGATCGTCGTCCAGGAGGACGGTGTCGACGTCGGCGTCGTCACCCGCCGCGACATCCTGCAAACGGTCATAGAAGGCACGGAGGTATCATGAAGGACATGAATATCGAACGGCCGATCGAGGCGACCACGCAGGTGGGAACCGCGGAGGCCGCCGAACGGCTTCGCAAGGTCGAGAACTACGTCAGAACCAACCCGGCATACTACGCCCATCAGTTCGAAAAGATCGGCAGCGACTCGCGCTTCGTCTGGACCTTCAACCTGTGGGCCAGGATTCTGGGGCCGATCTGGTTCGGGGCCCGAGGGCTCTGGAACTGGGGCCTTACTTTCCTGATCATCGAGACCTTCGCTTTCGTCGAAATCATTCGCGGCCTATTTGGCGATCTCGCGTCGAGTGCCTGGGAACGGATCGCCAAGATCGAAAGCACGCTGGAACTCCGAAAACAACAACTGGCCTCGGCCATCGAAAAGGGATCCGATAAGGTCGATGTCTACAAGCGAACGGTGGAATCCCTGGAAAATGCCATTGGCGGCATTCGTCTCGAAGCCCAGCAACTGGAAGACTCCGGCATCTATATCGCACTCATTGGTTTCGCCGTTCTGATCATCGTCAAGGCCGCCCAATCGGTCTATGCCAACACCGCCTTGGAAAAACGCTACTCCGAATGGCTGTCCGATTCCTCGATTGCTTCCGGCATGCCGCTCAAGCATATGGCGTTGAGCGTCGTTTTTTCGGTGATCATCGTTGTCACCACTGTCCTGCACTACAGCTTCCCCGGCGCCTATCCGTTGCTCACCGATTTCCCGACGGAGCCCGGTATCCGCCTGACCTCGATCGACTGGGTCGAGGCCTTCTTTACGTTCTGCGTCACCAACGGCGAGATCTTGTTCGATTTCATCACGCTTGGCATTCGCGCCATTCTGGACGCCCTTGAACTGGTTTTCGTGCAAACGCCGTGGATGGTGATCGCCGCATTCATCGTATTGCTGACAGGCCTCTCCGCCGGCATTCGCATGGCCATTTATTCGGGCGCTTTCCTAGCTTACATGGGACTGCTCGGTTTCTGGGACAAGGCGATGACGACGCTGGCGCTTTTGGGTACCGCCGCTTGCCTGTCGATTGCCATCGGCATACCGCTCGGCATGTTCTGCGCCCGGCGACCCCGGTTCTACGCCTTCATCCAGCCGATCATGGACTTCATGCAGACCATGCCGGCCTTCGTCTTCATGATCCCGGTGATCGCCTTTTTCGGGACCGGAAAGCCGGCGGCCGTGGTGACGACGATGATTTTCGGCGGGACGCCGGTGGTGCGCCTGACCGTACTGGGCTTGCGCGGCGTGCCGGAGAGCGTTCGCGAAGCCGCGGTCTCGTTCGGCGCCAGCAAGTGGTATTTGCTGACCAAGGTCGACCTGCCGCTCGCCGCACCCTCAATCCGTGCCGGCATCAACCAGACCATCATGCTTTCTCTCGCCATGGTCGTTGTCGCCTCGCTCATCGGTGCCAAGGGCCTCGGGGAGGATGTTCTGGAGGCTCTGCAATACGCCAACGTGGGGCAAGGAATCCTGGCCGGGTTCTCAATTCTGTTCTGCGCTATGATCCTTGATCGGATTATCCAAGGTGGCAGAAGATAAACGAGAACCATTGGGAAGCCGTGTTGATCGCTTGGTCGACGGCCTGATCTCGGCTCTTGCTGGCGACACAATGCTTTTCGCGGACCGGCCTGTCGACACATCTGCGCTCGTCGCCTCATTGACAACCAAGGGCAACGCAACCGGCGTCACCAGTGTTGACGGATTTCCGGTGTTAAGTTTGCTCCATGAAACCATCGAAGCGGCGCGCCGCTGGCCAACGCCCGCGTGCGAGATTGTCGACGCCCTGGCTGCCCTTGGACCCGCGTTGCGCTGGTACCAACGCTCTGAACCTCAATTGGCGAACTTCATGCGTGGTCACGCCAATGCCATCGTCATCGGCCCGCAAGGCGTAGAGACCCGTAAAGACGCGATCGTTGGCGTGACGCTGATGGCACCCAAGGTCGAGTACCCTAGCCACTGTCATCCTCCCCAAGAGCTCTATATCGCTTTGAGTGACGGCGAATGGCGTCAGAATGATTCCCAATGGCACGCCCCTGGCTTGGGTGGTCTCGTCTACAACACGTCGAACGTTCTGCACGGTATGCGCGCCGGATCGAAGCCCCTGCTGGCGATCTGGTGTCTTTGGAACTGAGTGATCTCCGCATCCGCTTACCCATAGTGGCGCCGGAAAGAGAGAGGTATCCGGTTGCCGATCGAAAAGCCGGTATTCAATCAATTTCGGCCATTGGACTGGTCTTGGCACTTGCCAGGCCTTGCAATGAGCTGCGCCGACGTCCGGTTTAGGGTTCATGCGGCTGGTCTAAACGGTCGCGTGTCGTTTCGTTATCCGAAGAACCTGGTCCGCCGACCACGATCGCAGCCGGTATCGGCTTCAGTCCGAAAGCCGTCGCCACTATCCGAAAACCGTCTTGTCTTATCCGCCTTCGCGTTGGCGTCCCAAAAAACCACTCAGGCACGTCAGAACACGGTCAGCCGCTTCCAGTTGCGGCAAGTGGCCAACACCCGGCAAAATCTCGAAGGAAGCCTGTGGGATCAGGTCATGAAATGCCTTGCCGCGCGCAAGTGGAATCCAGGGATCGTCTTCCCCCCAAACAACTTTGACGGGGCAACGTATTTCCCCGAACAGAGGTTCCACCTCCGCCGTATAGCGCTCGTCGGCCTGGGCGAACTGTCTGTAGAAACTCCCTTTCCCATTGTCGCTCAGCCAAGGTGATACGAGTGCCGCAAAATCCTCGTCGTCGAGGTCGTTGACCATGGCGCCCTGAATGTAAGCCTCAACAACCGCCTTATGAATGTGCGGCGGCAGGCCCAAAAATGCATCCACGTGCCGACCGACATGATCAAAGAACTCCGATCCCCAAGGACGCATCGCGACAACGTTCATGAGCAAATAGCGTTCGAAGTCGCATCCGTGCAGCAAGTGCGCACGAAGTGTCGTCGCGCCGCCAAAATCGTGCGCGACGACATTCGGCCGCTCCAACTTCCAATGCTCAATCATTTCCGCGAAGACCTGACCTTGGATATCCAAAGATGTTCTTTTCTCGGGATGCATCTCGGATTGGCCATATCCCGGCATGTCGTACCAGTGAACCCGATAGCATTTTGCCAACGTTGGGATGACGAGATGCCATGAGTACGAGGACCAGGGCCAGCCGTGAGCGAGGATAAGGTTTGGTCCCTCTCCAGACCGGCCTGCGGCAACACGGCCTGCACTGGTGATGAACGTATCGTCAAGATTCCATGTCATCCGCGAATATCCCTGCCTACGGATTCTCGATACCTCGAAGTGCGTCCAATGCTATCAGAACGTAGACTGACGCTAGAAGAAGCGGCGCCGCGGCAATAGCGGACAAGACCGAAAACTGATCATCATGCAGACGACACTTCATCAGGCGAAATGACTGCCTAGCGGGTGGTCGCCGAGCGCGAGGGGTTTTAATCCTCTATGCCGGTCAAAAAACGGTCGCCGCGGCCGGCCGTCGGCTATGCTATTCCGCCGCGGAGTTAACCTGGAGCAGATTGTCCCGCACGTTCATGAGATGTCCCCGCATGGCTCGGAAAGCAGCTTCTTGATCGCGTTCTGAGATGGCCGTCACGATGGCGTCATGCTGGGCGAAGCTGTGGTGGTTGGCTGGTGGCTGGTCGGCTTTGTCGCGGAGGCGCCCCCAGACGACGGCACGTCGGATCGCGTTCAATTGGTCGAACAAAGCGGTCAGGACCGTATTTCCGGCGGCTTCGGCCACGGTGCGATGAAGACGGTTGTCGGCGTTTTCGTATTGCCGCCATGTCGTGGCCTGCACCTGCGCACGCACGCAACGGAGCATTTCCTCCAGATGCGAGCCTGTTGCGTTGACTGCCGCCTGACGCGCCAGAAGCGGTTCAATCAACAATCTCGCTTCCATCACCTCGACCGGGTTGGAACGCTCAGCGATGACGGCAATCGAAGAGAGCTCGTCGACCGGCCGCGTGCCGATGAAAGTCCCTTTTCCAACGTGGCGCCACAATTCGCCGTTCTGTTCGAGGGATGCCAGGGCCTTGCGCAGTTCACCTCGCGAAACACCGAGGATTTCGCACAATTCGCGCTCTGGGGGCAGACGTCCTTCGGGGGGCAGATCGCGCTGCGCAAGCCACGCTCTCAATTGGGTCAGTGCGCCGTCGGCTGCGGACATCGTGCCCTCACTTATCGAAAAACCAGGTCGGTTCCGAATCATCCACGACCAACCAATCTGCGTCAATACGTCGACCAAATCTTTTTATTGCGTAACCAATCAAAAATTGGTTAAATCTCCATGTGGAAGGTGGCTGACGATAAGACTACCCCGAAATGCCGACGAGCTGAGAATTTTACGGGGAGGGAACGGCCGCCGATGCCGTGACCCGGTGGTGCTGAGAAACTTAGACATCAGTGAACGAAGCCCATTTGGAAACAGTGTGTTGCGTCTTGGGCGGGTCGGCCGGGATGGTATTCGAAATCTTAGGGAGGATTGACATTATGAAACGGGTATCCAAGAAGATCTGTGCGATGTTCGCGGCGTTGTTGATCGTTATCGTGGGGAATATTGGCTCCGCGAACGCAGCGAAAATCCGCATCGCGCTGGCCGAAACGCCGTCGGACGAACTGGCTGCGTTTTTTGTTGCGCTCGACCGCGCCAAGGCCATGGGTCTGGATTACGAATGGACCGCCTTTTCCGACGAAGAACTAGCCGTACAAGCAATCCTGAGCGGACAGATGGATATCGGCTTCGGCACGCCTTACTCGGCCATGCAAAGGGCCAAGGCGCCGGTCCGGATTATCTTCCAGCTCTCCAAGCTGAAGTTCTTCCCGGTTTCGTCTAAGAAGTACTCGAAGCTTGAGGATTTGAACGGCGAACCGATCCTGCTGCATTCGCGGGGCGGCGGTACGGACTCGATCGCCAACGTGATCGAGGACCGCCTCGGCATCAAGTTCGGCAAACGCTCCTATGTGCCCGGCTCGGCCAACCGCATCGTTGCCCTGATCGCCGGCCAGACGGATGCAACGATCGTCGACCTCTCCAACAAAAACAAGCTGGTCAAGCAGCAGGGCGACAAGTTCAATGTGCTGCCGATGTTCGAGGTGGATGCCAGCGACGAGGCTCTGTTCGCCAATCTCGACTGGATCAAGTCGAACAGCAAGGATGTCGACATCTTCGTGAAGGCACTGGTCAGCGTTTACCAGGATATGCACAAGGATCCGACAATCATCCGCAAGGAAACGGATCCCGACGGACCGATCGGCCAACTGCCGAAAGAGGTCCTCGGTAACCTCGACCTGTTTGACGGCGATGCCGTCGCCGGTGGGCTCTATGACCCCAACGGTGGCGGTGAGAAAGCGGCCATGGCCGACCTGGAATGGTACTCGAAGGCCGGCCAACTGACCGGCGACCCGGCGAGCCTGAAAATCGAGGACTTCTGGTACATGGAACCGTTGAAGCGGGCCATGCAGTAACGTGGTGTATCGGTGCTGCCGCTTTCGTCGCGGCGGCACCGGTAAAGCACTTATAACGCTTTAGTCTTCTTTTCATCGAACCCGAAAACACCGGTTCGTCGACATGATCCAACGATCCGTCATCCTGAAGTTTTTGTCGGCTTTCATCGTATTCGGCGCGTGGGAAATCGCGGGACGGGTTTCGGTTAGTTTCGCCTTCCCGACATTCATCGAATCGGTGGCCGCCTTCTGGCGATTGTTGGTTGACGGCACTATGTTCGTCGCCTACGGAGAGACCCTGAAACCGCTCGTCATCGGCGTCCTGATATCGGCTTTCCTGGGTATCGGTATCGGCTTGTGGATCGGCCTCAGCCGCGCGTTCGACTGGCTGGTATCGCCCATCTTCGTCGTCATGCAGACCGCACCCCTCGCGGCGCTGATCCCGCTCTTGGTGATGGTCTACGGGATCGGCCTGACGTCGAAAGTGTTTGTGGTGTGCATCATGGCCATGCCGGTCATCGTCTTGAATACGGCAGGTGCCGTTCGCAACACACCGCTGTCGCTGATCGAGATGGGCCGGTCCTTTCAGGGGTCACGGCGCGACGTGATCCTGAAAGTCATACTGCCCTCCGCCTCGCCGATCATTTTCGCCGGTCTGCGCCTCGGTGTATCGGCTGGTTTTATCGGCGCCATCCTTTCCGAACTTAAAATCACGCCGACGGGCGTCGGCGACATCATCACCTACAGCCGCTCGATCGCGGACTATCCTGCCATGTACGCAGCGATCGCTTCGATCATCATTCTGGCTGTCGTTTTCCTGAATGTCCTAGAACGGATCGAGTCCTATCTGTTCGGCGGCACCCGCCGCGGCTACGCCCCCGAATGAATTCTGCAGGTTAACAAAGCCGATGAACAATATAACCAACATCACCGACAACGCGGTCACGGTTCGCAACGTCTACAAGAACTACGACGAGGTCGAAGCCTTGCGAGACCTGTCGCTCGACTTCCCAAGAGGGCAACTGACATCGTTGCTGGGCCCGTCGGAATGCGGAAAGACGACGCTCTTGAAGATCATCGCCGGGCTCCTGCCGGCGACCAGCGGCGAGGTCGTCGTCAATGGCCAACCGATCACTGGACCGGGTCCGGACCGGGCCTTCGTCTTTCAGGATTTCGCGCTCCTTCCCTGGGCTAGTGTGTTGCGCAACGTCGCCTTCGGGCTGGAACTCCGCGGCGTCGCCAAATCGGAGCGCGAGGCCATCGCGGAAAAATACATCAATGACGTCGGGTTATCGGGTTTCGAACACAGCTATCCGCACGAGTTGTCGGGTGGCATGCGCCAACGCGTCGGACTGACCCGCGCCTTGAGTGTCGACGCGAAGGTCCTTTTGATGGACGAACCTTTTTCGGCCGTCGACGAACAAACGCGAAGGAAGTTCCAAGAAGATCTCCTCAACCTCGTCAAACACGAGAACAAGACATTCCTGTTCGTCACCCATTCCATCGAGGAGGCCGTCTACGTCTCCGATCAAATCGCCATCCTCTTGCCGCGCCCGAGCCGCGTTTCGGAAATCATCCGGCCCGGCGGGTTCCGGAACAAAGACGTCAATAGCATCCGTCGGGACCCGGAATACCTCGACATCGTCGACCAGATCTGGGCGTCGCTGCGGACCTATGTGGAATAGGGAATCCCGATGAAGGTGTTCGGCTATCAACTGCCTGGAATGTCGTCATTAATCCTCTGGGGCCTGCTATGGGAAGCCGTCGGCCAATTGGACGTGACATTCTTCCTGCCGCCGCTCTCAGCCATATTCACCACATTGGCGGAAATCGGCACGACGAAGGTGTTCCTGCGGGCGCTTGCCGATACCGGGCATGCCTTTTTCGTCGGTACTTTCTCGGCGATCGCCATCGGCATTCCCGTCGGCATCCTGATGGGTAAGAGCCGCCTGATAGACGAGTTGCTTCTGCCTTGGGTCAACATGTTCCTGAGCGCGCCGCTGACCGCCCTGGTGCCAGTCTTGATGGTGCTGTTCGGATTCGGTTTGAGGTCGATCATCATCACCACCGCGCTTTTTGCCGTGTGGATCATCGTCCTCAATTCACGGGCCGGGGTCCTTCACATCAACCAATCGCTGGTTGAGATGGCGCGGTCCTTCGGTGCGTCACCTTGGGATGCGTTTTTCAAGATCTACCTGTGGGCCGCGCTCCCAGAGATTCTTGGCGGTGTGCGGATCGGATTCATCCGCGCCGTCAAAGGCGTGATCATCGGCCAGCTGCTCATTTCAATTGTCGGTTTCGGCGCGTTGTTCGAACTTTACTCGGCGAATTTTCTGATGAAACACTTCTGGGCGGTGCTCATCGTCCTTTTTACCATCGCCTTCATCATCGCCGAATTTCTCGCCTACCTGGAACGGCGGGTCGAATACTACGCGGCGCGGCGTTGAGCGGACAAACTAGCGGGCGAACATCTCAAAGACGGAGAGGAGATACAGGATGACCAATTTCGTGATCGAACCGCCGGCGCAGGCCAGTTTGCCGATCCAAGGGTCCGATGAACGTTTTCCCGTTCGCCGCGTCTATTGCGTCGGGCGCAATTACGCCGCCCATACCATCGAGATGGGCAGCGACCCGGATCGCGAGGAGCCGTTCTTCTTCCAGAAGAACCCCGACAACCTACTCACCGACAGCGCCGATTTCCCCTATCCGGACAAATCGGCCGACGTTCACCATGAAATCGAGATGATCGTTGCCCTTCAGGCGGGCGGCACCAATATCCCGTTGGACCGCGCCCTCGACTGCGTTTGGGGATACGGCGTCGCCCTCGACATGACGCGGCGAGATCTTCAAGGCCAGTGCAAGAAAGCCGGCCGGCCTTGGGAGATCGGTAAGGCATTCGAGCACTCGGCCCCCGCCTCGCCGCTGGTTCCGGCGAGCCGGGCCGGTCACCCGACCGATGGGCCTATCTGGCTCAAGGTCAACGGAGAGACCCGGCAGGAAGGCGACCTCAACCATATGATCTGGAAGGTGCCGGAGACCATTTCCTATCTTTCCAGTCTGTTCGAACTGGCGGCGGGCGATATCATCCTTTCGGGCACGCCGTCGGGGGTGGGCCCTGTCGAACGGGGCGACGTATTGGATGGTCACATCGAGGGTGTCGGCGAGCTTCATTGCACCGTCGTCTAGACTGCCCTATGGACTTGTCTCCGCAGGCCGAATGGAACAAAGGAATGAAACAAAGGATCAGTGCCCCATGAAGACGGTTTCACTATATTCGGCGGCCATCACCTTGTTGGTTTTCCTCTCCCCACCGGCTACCGGCGACGATGATCTCATCGGTGATGGCGTCTTTTCCCTGCCCTTGTTCGACGCCCACATTCACTACAAGGAACCGGCCTGGGGCCGTTTCCGCCTGAGACGGTTCTGAAACTCATGGATGAGTCCGGCGTCGCCATGGGCCTGGTTTCATCGACGCCGGATGAAGGCACCATCAAACTGTGGCAGTTCGCACCGAAACGGATCGTGCCGGAACTCAGACCCTATTTTGATGGCGCCGGGTCGTCGAACTGGACTCGGTACCCGGACATGTTCGACTACATAATGAAACGCCTCGACGCCTATCCGCACGAGGGTGTTGGCGAGTTTCACCTGCACAGCGTCGACCCGGGCGACAAGACGCTGCTCGAGAACATCGCCAAGGTCGCCAAGGACAGGAATCTCTACATCCACGTCCATTCGGGCTGGGAGCCCGTCGCGTTCCTCTATACCCTGGATCCTGGCCTCAGCATCATCTGGGCCCACGCCGGCATGTCAGAACCGCCCGCCATCGTCGAACGGATGATGGAGAAACACGACACCCTATTCGCCGACACTTCCTATCGCGAACACGATATCCTTAACCCGGACGGCACCATCGATCCCGACTGGCGAAGAGTCCTGGAGCGCTTCTCCGATTGCTTCATGGTCGGCTCCGACACCTGGGTCAACAGCCAGTGGAGCAGTTACGAAGACCTGATCGCCACCAACCGGCAGTGGCTCCGCCAGTTCTCGCGCCCCATCGCGGAAAAGATCGCCTACAAGAACGCGGAACGCCTGTTCGGACGAAAGGTTAGCCGGGAGCTCATCGGACGGCGTTAGCGCCTTGGCATCTTCACTCGAAAGCGCGCGACCTACTCTGCCCTCAATGATAGGGGTCGGCCGCGTCCCTTAACCCGTCGCCCAGGAAGTTGAAGGCAAGTACGACGATGACAACGGGCAACATCGGCAGCATCAACCACGGATATAGGGCGACGGCCTCGATGTTTTGGGCTTCGGCTAGAAGCACGCCCCAGCTGGTCACCGGCGGGCGTAGACCCAACCCCAGGAAACTCAAGGCTGTTTCGCCGAGGATCATCGAGGGCACGGAGAGGGTCGCGGATGCGATCAGGTGGCTCATGAAATTGGGCAATAGGTGGCGGCCGATGATGTGGGAGGGTGAACCGCCCATGAGGCGGGCCGCGGTCGCATAGTCCTCCTCGCGGAGGGCCAGCAACTTGGAGCGCACGGCGCGGGCGAGACCGGGCCAATCGAGCAGACCCAATATGATGGTGATGCCAAAGTAAACGAGGATTGGGCTCCAGGTCACCGGAAGGGCCGCCGACAACGCCATCCACAGCGGCAATTCCGGCAGCGAGCGCAGGATCTCGATGATCCTTTGTACGACGTTGTCGACGATACCGCCGAAGTAACCGGCGGCGCCGCCGATGCTGATGCCGAGGATGAAACTGATGGTGATACCGATCAGGCCGACGGTCAGCGATATGCGACTGCCGTAGAGCAGGCGCGAGGCCATATCGCGGCCGAGCCTGTCGGTACCCAGAAAATAGAGCGTGCCGCCCTCGGCCGGGCATATGAGATGGAAGCTGGCCTCGAACAGGCCCCAGAAGTCGTATTTGTCGCCTGAGCAGAAGAAACGGATCGGCTGCACCGTGTCCGTCTTTTCCGAATACTCCCGCTTCAGGGTTTCCATGTTGAGGCTGTAAGTCAGCGGATAGACGAAGGGTCCGTGGAACTCGCCCTCGTGGAATAAATGCACCTGCTGCGGCGGTGCGTAGACGAAATCGGCGTTTCGCGTATGCAGGTTATAGGGTGCGAGGAATTCGGTGATGAAAAGGCTGAGGTAACCAGCCAGCAGGATGACGCCGGCGACGACGGCGAGTTTGTGGTGCTTGAAACGCCACCACATCATGCGCCATTGCGAAGCCATGTAGTAACGTTCCTGTTCCGCCGTCAGCTTCTCGACGGCAACCGGATCGAAGGGTGCGTCGGAGACATAGTGGGCCAGGCGTTCGCTCATCGTTTAACGCCTCCCTCGAGGCGGATCCGCGGATCCAAGATGGCGAGCAGGATGTCGGAGACGAACATGCCGACGACCGTGAGCAGCGCCAAGAACATGAGGAAGGACCCGGCCAGGTACATGTCCTGGCTCTGCAGCGCGTCCAGCAGCATCGGGCCTGTCGTCGGCAGGCTCATGACGGCGGACACGATGACCGCGCCGGAGACGATCTGCGGCAGTAAGCTGCCGATGTCGGCAACAAAGGGATTGAGCGCCATGCGTAGCGGATACTTGAGCAAAAGGCGTGATTCGGACAAGCCCTTGGCGCGTCCGGTGACCACGTATTGTTTCTGCAGTTCGTCCAGGAGATTGGCCCTGAGTCGCCGGATCATGCCGGCCGTGCCCGAAGTGCCAATGACGAGGACCGGCGCCCACAGGTGCTCGAGCACCGACAACCCCTTGTCGACGGACCACGGCTGGTCGATGTACTCGGGCTCCATGAGGCCGCCGATGGAGGTGCCGAAGGTCACGTTGGTGACGTAGAGCAGGATCAGGGCCAAGAGGAAGTTGGGCGTCGCCAGGCCCAAGAACCCGATGAAGGTGAGGCCGTGATCGCCCCAGCTGTACTGGTGGGTTGCCGAATAGACGCCGATTGGGAAGGCGACGATATAGACGAAGATGACGGTGGCGAAATTGAGCACCATCGAGAGCCACAGGCGGTCGCCGACGACCTCGGAAACCGGCAGATCGTATTCGAAGGAGTATCCGAGCTCACCCTGGAAGAGACCGGTGACCCAGACGACGTATTGCTCCGACATGGGCCTGTCGAGACCGTACTGGGCGCGCAGGAACTGGATCTTCTTTTCGTCGACCATCTCTCCCTGCGCCTTCAATTCCTCGATATAGGTGGTCAGGTAGTCGCCGGGTGGAAGTTGGATGATGACGAAGACCAGGGCGCTGATCACCAGGAGGGTGACGGCCATGGTCGCGACGCGGCGGATAAGAAAGGACAGCATCGTTTCCGCCTACCTCTCTTCGAACCAAAACGTATCAGGACGGTAGACCCCGAAGTGGGCGCCCGGGTCCCAGTTGTAGATGCCCTTCTCGGGAACGTTGCCGAGCCGGTTGCTGACGACGACCGGCTGCACGACGCCGGCAACGAGGCCGATCGAGAACACCTGATCGGCATGGATGGCCAGCATGTCTTGCCAAATCTTGCGGCGTGTTTCGTTGTCGACCGCTTCGACCCATTTTTTGTTGAGATCGAAAAGCATTTGCGCCTCGGGGAGATCGATCGGTTTACCGCCCTTTCCGGACGTCTGATGGTAGAGTCCCCACTGCGGCCATTGCAGTTGATCGTCACTGGTCGGAGCCAGTTCCGCCGGCGACGAGTCCGGGGTCGGCACCCCGTTCTCGAGACCGAACCAAACGGACATCACGGTGGCGCCGCTTTTCGCCCGGCGTCGCAAGACCTCACGCCGCGTCGGTTTGGTGAAAACCTTGATGCCGACGCGGCGCCAACTGTCGCGGATCAGTTCCAAAACGTCGGCCTGCTCGCTATCCTCGCCGGCCGTCTCGACGATGATCTCGGCCGGCCGGCCGTCGGATAGCAGACGGATTCCCTGGTCATCGCGTTCGGTCAGACCCAATCCGTCGAGCAGCGCGTTGGCCCGCTCAATGTCGTACTTGGCCCACTTCCGGTAGTCGACGTCAAACAGCGAGCTCATCGGCAGAACCGTGTTGCTGGTCTCTATGGCGAGACCGAAGAAGATGACCTGATTGATCTCATGGCGGTCGATCGCAAGAGACAAGGCCCGGCGGAAATCGACGTTTCGCGTCAATTTGTGCCACACCGGATCGCTGACGTTGACGTTGGGGTAGAGTGCCATCTGTGCACCCTTCGCCGAAAGCCAGCGGAAGACGCTGTAGTCGTTGCGCTTTTCGCCCCGCTTCAGGAACGTGTAGTTCTTGAACTGCAGGGAGCGCGCCTGAAGGTCGACCTCGCCGCTGCCGACCTTGGCCGGGATCAGCTTGGGGTCGGCAATGGTGATGACAGCGCGGTCGATATAGGGAAGTTGGCGGCCGGCCGAGTCGACCCGATGGTAGTAGGGGTTGCGCTCGAAGATGAAACGGTCGGATGGCAGCGGCGTCGTATTGAGCCAGGGCTGCAGGGTCGGCAGCGCCACGTTGTCATTGCGGTATTGGCGGTCCTTAGAGTAATGCAGCGCCCGCCAATTGCGCTTGCGGGCTTCCTCGACGCGTTTTTGCAACTCGTCCTTTTCGACGAAGGTGGCGTGATAGTTCTTCAGGTAATGCGCCGGTCGGTAAATGTAGAGCGGCGAGGCGGCAGCCAACGCCGGCAGGAAGAACGGATTGGGTTTGTGCCAGGTATAGCGCACGGTGGTCTCGTCGATGACTTCGAAGATCGGCTTCTTGCCCTCAACGAGCAGTGTCTTCGATGGCCCCAATGGAGAGATATCCGGGTCGAGCGCCATGTTCTCCCAGAAATACCGGAAGTCCTCCGCCGTGAACGGGTGACCGTCGGACCAGCGGTGGCCCTTGCGCAGCTTGAATGTGAAGATGCGACCATCCTGGACCTCGTACGACTTCAAGACATCGGGCACGATCTTCATTTTGCGGTCGTAACCGACGAGCCTGGCATAGCCGTAAACGATCATCATGCGGATGTCCTTGGCGCGGCCCATAACCATACGGAGGTCACCGCCATAACGGCCTAGCTTCGAACCGGGCCGATCGAGCACCGTTTCCGACGGCTCTGCCGGCAGGCGTTCGGAAACGGGAGGCAAGCCGCCTTTATCGACCCGTTCGGCCAGGAACGGCGGTTCGACGAGGTCACCCGCCCAGGCGGAGGCGTTCACCGCACCGGTGACCATCAAGGCAAGCATGACACCTGTCTTTTTCAACGCGTACCCCCCTGCTCGGGTGCGATGAGGTAGTTGGCATAGCCCTCATCGGCGAACACCCGGTTGACACGGTAGCCCAGATTCTCAATGAGGGCGAGGAAGGGTGGAATGTTGGTATCTTCGACCTCGACGAGCAGAACTGGAGGGTCCCGCTCAATCAACCGTCTGGCGCCGTTCAAAACGTCCAGTTCCATGGACTCGACGTCGATCTTGATGAAGTCGACGCGTCCTTCGACACTGTCGTCGAGCGTCCGGATTTCCACTTCGCCGGCATCGTCGGCGACCAGCCGTGTCGTTCCCAAATGGCCGCGACGGCCGGAATCGACATTCATCCGCCCGCTTTCGCTGCCGAGCCCGGCACCCAGGTGGCTGGTATCGATATTGGTCAGACCGTTCGCCTCGATTGTCCGGCGGAGATGATGCCCGGCGATCGGATTGGGTTCGAAGACGATGACACGTTGAGCGTCCATAGCGGCGGCAAAGAACAGGCTGTGGTTACCCGTATTGGCGCCGACATTGACGATTACGCCACCGGCTCCGACGGTCCTGGCTACTGCCTCCAGTTCGCGCTGCTCGAAAAAGACGCCTCTCAACTGCACCCTCTCGACAGTGGGGTTGATACCTGTGTAGGGGACCTTCATCAGACGGCCACCATAGTCGAAGGCCATGAACTGGGGATGACGGTCGAGGTCTTCGCGGATGAACGCTTTTTCGCCGTCCCCGACGACCGGTAGGTTGCCGGCCGTGGTAAGAGGTTGCGCCGTTTTCACGCACCCGCCGCGCCGCCAGAACCGCATCAGGTAACCCACGTACCAATTATCGCCTTCGGTGTCCGAAAATCCCACCGCTCGCGCGGTTTCAGTGCGTGCGAAATGGCTGCGTCCAACCCACCACTCGAGTGCCATATGAGCGCCGTCCGGCATGCGATCGCAGGTGAACCGGCAAGCCTTAGGAATTTCAATCTCCCGGCTGCCGCCGATGCCGATCCCGCCCCAGATCGCGTCATAAGCCGCCGCCGAAGGCGCCATCATGGCGAACGCCTGCGGATGGACCCGTTCATCGGCACCGACGAACAGGATCCAGTCGGCACCCTCCCCTGCCGCCTGCTCAAGAGTACTTTCGGCCAGCTCAGCGTGCGTTGATGCGTCATCCGACGCGGTGAGTGGTATCAAGCGGGAAAACGGACCTGGGTCTATGGAGGCAATGTCGGCGGTGAATGACGCGGGGGCGTCACCGGGCGTTCCGGCAATCGCGGCGATCCCACAGACGCTGGCGCCAGTCATGTCACGCGATTGCCGCGTCGCCGGGATGTTCGTGCGCCCGCACGAAATGCCCGTTGCCGAGGTCCATTAGCGAAGCGTCGACGGCATCACGCACATCAAACGGTGCCGGCCAGTTGTCAGGGTCAGTCATGGTCGTCTCGCGTACCGTCGCGAAATCAAGCGGCCGCGACAGATCGGGAAACGGCACCGATGCCAACAGCGCCTGGGTGTAAGGGTGGCGTGGCTCCTTGAACAGCCGCGCCCTCGGCGCCACCTCGACGAGGCGACCACGGCACATTACGGCGATACGATCGGCGATGTAATTGACGACCGCCAAGTCGTGGGAGATGAAGAGGTAGGTCAGCCCCAGTTCTTCCTGCAGGTCTTTCAACAAATTCAGGACCTGGGCCTGAACCGACACATCGAGAGCCGAGACCGGCTCGTCACAGATAACCAACTCCGGCTGCAGGGCGAGTGTTCGGGCGATCCCGATCCGCTGGCGCTGGCCGCCAGAAAAGCTGTGCGGGTAGCGGCTAAGATAGCGCGGATCGAGACCGACCAGATCCATCAGTTCCTGCACCAACTCGCGCCGTTCCACCTTGTTGCCGGCTTTGTGGATGGCGAGCGGCTCGCTGAGGATGTTGTAGACCGTCATCCGTGGGTTGAGAGACCCGAATGGATCCTGAAAAATGTACTGGATCTTGCGCCGGTAAGGGACCATCGCCTTATCATCGAGATGCAGGAGATCGGTTGTCCCATCTGCGCCGTTGAGCAAGACCTGACCTTGGTCGGCATCGATGGCCCGCATGATCATCTTGCTGACTGTCGTCTTTCCGCAGCCGCTTTCACCAACCAGACCGAGGCATTCGCCACGGCGGATGTCGAAACTAACATGATCGACGGCTTTCACGGTCCGCGACTCAGCACCGCCGAACCCGAAGCTGCCGCTACGGATCGTGAAGCTCTTCGAAATGTTATTGACCTCGAGCAGCGGTTTGTTGTTGTCGATGGGGGCGGCTGCATCACGCTGTTTGAGAAGACCGCCGCGGCGGGGCTCGATGGCCCTGAGCGGCACAAGGCGCTCCGAGCCGTCGGTGTCGAAATGAGGTACGGCTTTCAATAGGGCCTGCAGATAGGGATGGCCCGGGTTTTCGAAGATGTCCTCCCTGACCCCGCTCTCCATGACTTCGCCGTGATAGACGACGACCACCTCCTCGGCGACGTTGGCGACGACCCCCATGTCGTGGGTGATCATCAGGACGGCCATGCCGAGTTCCTCCTGCAGGTCCTTGACGAGACCGAGGATCTGGGCTTGGACGGTGACGTCCAGAGCCGTCGTCGGCTCGTCGGCGATCAACAGTGCCGGACCGCAAACCAACGCCATGGCGATCATCGCCCGCTGCCTGAGGCCGCCGGACAATTCGAAGGGATAGGTGCGATAGGCGCGATCCGGATCGGGAAAGCGGACTAACTTCAGCATCTCGATGGTACGCTGTTCGCAGACCTTCATGTCCGTACCGTTGTGTAGCCGAAGGGCCTCGGATATCTGGTCGCCGATGGTATGCAATGGCGACAATGACGTCATCGGCTCCTGAAAGATGATCGAAATGCGGCCGCCGCGAATGTTGCGATAATCTGATCCGGCCGGATCGAGTTGAGCCAAGTCGCAAACGGCGCCATCTTTCTTGGGGTCGGCAAACAGGATTTCACCCGACTCGATCGACGCGCCTTTGGGCAGGATACCCATAATGGCCTGGGCGCAGACACTCTTGCCCGAGCCACTTTCGCCAACAATGGCGACACAAGACCCTGGCCGTATGCGGAACGACACGCTGCGCACGGCCTCAACCCGACCGGCACGAGTGTTGAAGCCGACCCTGAGGTCGTTGACTTTCAGGAGATCACCCACCTATCCGCCCTGTTTATCGTTATTATTTCATTGGAGACCGAACACATCGGCCGCCAGAGGCCATTTTACGGTGTCTCGCTCGCGCGTCCAGAGAAGGAATTTCTCGACGAAAGCCCAGGTGGCCTCGTCGTGGTCGAGGTGGTGGGTGAGCAGGCCTGTTGGCTCTCCCGGATCAGCAGTATCCTGGCGTTTGGCAGCGAGATGTTCGACGATATCCGCTAACGCCTTTCCCTCGCCGACGAAGCCTCGATGACCCCGCCATTCGATAACATCGACGTGGGTGTTAACCTGCTTTAGGCCCGCAATGGGTTCGGCTTGCAACCGCGCCTTGAAACCCGACACACCAACGAGACCGGCCTTTCGAACGGCTTCGAAACCGGAAGCCGCCAGTCGATTCCAAGGCGGCACGAACACCGGCACCCGGTTCGAAAAACCATCTAACCGCGACCATCCGGCGCGGATTTCGGCGATCATCTCGGCCTCGGTGCGGCTTTCCCCATACTCGGACTTCTTGGCGCCATCGGGTTCGTGGTTGTGGTGGCGAAATCCGTGCTGCGCCGTCCTGACCAACGGGCACTCCGCGAGCCACGATGCCAGTTCCGGTTCAGCGGGTTCGGGAACTGCGGCGATGACGAGGGGAACGAGGTAGGTTTCGGAAAGCCGGACGAGACGGTCCAGATGTCCCGTCGGCCGGGTCGCGTCATCATCTCGCCACCAGAACATGGGCGCAATACCATCGTCCTGACATGCCTTCAGCTCATCATCCAAAGTTGCCCACGGATCGTTCAAGCCTCCCCTCCGTGAACCAACTCGGCAACCATTCGCGCCGTCGTTTCGGCGCCGCTCATATCGAAGTCATAGGCGCCCGGTGGTGCCGCAATCGCCGCTTCGGCGGCCCGCCCCAATCGCTCCGGCGTCATCACCGCCTCGTCGAGAACGTGCAAAAGCCCATGCCGTTCGAATTCCCGGGCCCGATGGGTCTGTTCACTTTCACTGCCGTCGGCAAACGGAACCACCAATGCGGGACAGCCGGCAGCCAGTACGTCAATGACCGTATTGTAACCGCCCTGAGAAATGGACAAGGCGGCGTTGGCGAGGAGTTCCCGGAAATCGGGCCGAGCCCGCTCGACGGTGACCCCATTCGGTGACTGTTCCCTTAGATCGTCGAAAACGGTTGGGTCCAGATTACCGCCCGCCAACATCCGCCAGGGACATTCGGCAAGCCAACCCGCCTGCCGCGCCGCCATCGCCGTGCGCATCAAATTCTCGCCGACGGCGCCGCCGCCCGTCGACACAATGATCTCGCCAGTGACTGCAGACCCATCGGAACCTCCGTCGTCCCGTTCGGCCACGTAACCGGTGTAGGCGATTCGTTGGCGGATGCTCTCGGTCTCCGGGAATGTCGCATCAAGCGGCACCACAGACGGATCGCCATGGACGAAAACCCGGTCGAAGTAGCGGTTGACAGTATCGGCGACTTCCCGATTGCGCTCCCGCTTGTTCTTGGCGACCAGGATATCTCGAACGGAGCAGGCGATTTGGCTGCACCCGTGGGCCGCCTCTAGAAGCGGCAGCAGCTCGAAGCGGAATTGGCGGCGCCCGAAGGGGAACAGCTCGATCAGTAGTACGGGCGGCCGAGTCCGTTCGTATATAGCGAGCAGACGTTCGCGGCGTCCGGCTCGCCAGGTGTCGTCGATTGGCTCACCATGTTCGTCGAGGATCGCCGAAAACTCCGTGTCGGCAGCTCGCGCTGTCGGCAATTGCACAATCTCGGCGCCTCCGAAGTCGGCCAGATCGACCAGTGGTCCTCCTAGAACGACGGTAACCCGGAGCCCGGCACGCTCGAATCCCCGGCACAAAGTTGCCGCGCGCTTGACGTGGCCAACGCCGAGCAGATGCTGGACATAGAACAGGACGTCGGTCGTCATGCGGGCTCCAATGGGATGTTCAGTCGAGATACGGCTGGCGCACCATTGGTCACGGAAAAAAGATGCCCCATCGCATCACAGAGTTTGGTGGGCGGCTTGCCGATCATGTCCCAACCCACGGCTGCCGCGTAGATTGCCTGGATGATGCCCTTGTGGCAGACGGCCGCGGTTGGTCGATCGAGAGACGCCAGCCAGGGTTTCAGGCGCCGTTGAACCTCGCGCGGGCTTTCCCCACCATCGGGTCGGAAATCCAATCCTCGAGCCTGGTTCCGTATCATCGTATCGCCCAGTTCCCGTTTCAGATCGGCGAATCGCAAGCCCTCCCAACGCCCCCACGACATCTCCTCCAGAGCGGGTTCCGGGACGCATTGGAAACCGAGAATTTCAGCCGTCTCGAGGGCCCGGCCGAGAGGGCTGGATACCCATTGGAAATCCGCATATTCGGGCGGGATCCGCCAGGCGGCGACGGTCTTGCGGCCGGTTGGACTGAGCGGCAGGTCGTTTTTCCCTTGCAGGCGTTTGTCCGCATTCCATGCCGTCGGACCGTGACGAATGACGAACAGCGGAATCATCCTACGAGCCCCTTCAAGAGTTGGCGCAGGTGCCTCCCCGCCGAGGCGACGTCGTGCCTTTCGGCAACCCTATTGAACGCCGCTTGCCCGAGACGCCGGCGCAAACTTCCATCATCGAGCAAATTCTGGACGGCGCCGGCGAAGGCAGCGACGTCGCGGTGCGGCGGCAAGAATCCGGTATCGCCGTCAGCTACAACATCCGGTACGCCGCCGGCGTCACATCCAACCACCGGCACACCAGCCGCCTGGGCCTCGAGGAAGCACATGCCCGGCGATTCCTTGACGGCAGGCCACACAAACACATCACTGGCGGCGTAGATTGCGGCCAGATCGGCCGCCCCTTGGCGTCCCAACCAGACAGTCCGTCCTGCCAAGCCGGCAAAGGCCTCACGAACCTCGGCCGCCGCCTCTCCGTCTCCGGCGATCAGCAAGCGCCACGGCCGGTCGGTCAATTGCGACAGAGACCGGGCAAGAACCCCATAGGACTCGACCTTGTCGCCGGGACGCATCATGGCGACGGCCAGCAGCCACGGGTCACCCGCATCGAGGCCGAATCGCCCGGCGAGGTTGGCGCGGATGGCTGTCCGATCTTCGGCCGCTTCGACATAAGGCCGGCGATCGAGAAACGGTGCGAGCCTGACATACCGGTCGCTCGAAGCGAGGGCTGGGCGCAGGCAAGGCTCGTCATCCCGGTTCAGACCGATGGCCAAGTCGGTGTCGGCCAGGGTTCGTTCGACGCTGTCGTGGCCGATCCGCCACGGACCATCCTTCTGTTTCGGCGCCAGGGACGCTTCGGCGACGACATAAGGAATGCCGAGGGACCGGGCGGCGCTCGGTCCGATCCAGTCGGGCGCCTTGTGGTAGAGGTGGTAGGTGAACCAGAGGTCGGGGCGCTGCGAGGGCCGGCAACGCAGATATCGTCGCGCAACACGCCGGGCGAGCTTTTCGCCGGTTCGTTGAAGACGAGCCTGGCGATTCTCGTCACCGCTGCCGTCGAAACTCCGGAAACGGCTAGCGAGATCAACGGTATCGCCACCTTCCCGCAACGCCATCATCAACAAACGTCCGATCAGGCGATCGCCGGAAGGGACCGGCGACGTCGGGGCTTTGAGCGGTGCGTAGAAGGCGATCCTCACGCCACGTTCCGGGACCGGGCGAGACCGAACTTCTCGGCGAGAAGGCCGATCGAGGCATCGTGGGAGAATAAACGGCGGACCCGTTCCGCACCGGCTTCACCGAGCTGTTGACGCAGGCGGGAATCGGCAAGCAGGCGAGACATGGCATCGGCCAGGCCAGAGGCATCGCCCGGTTCGGCCAACACTCCAGTTTCACCATCGACGATCAATTCGGGAATCGCCGAAACGCGGGTGGCGACGCAGGCCAGGGACTGGCTTTGCGCCTCCATCAGCACATTGGGCAGGCCGTCGCGATCGCCATCGCCGGCGATTTGGCTGGCTAGGACGAACAGATCGGCCTCGCCGTAAAGCGTCAGCAGTTCCTCCTGGGCGCGCGGCCCCATCCAAACGACGCGGTCCTCCAGGCCCAGGTTTCGGGCCATTGCTTTCAAAGCCGGCAGGAGGAATCCACCACCAACATGCACGAAACGCCACGACGGTTCGTCCGGCAGTTCAGCCAGGGCCTCCAGTAACACGTCGTACCCTTTCTTTTCAACGGCGCGCCCGACAGACAGGATGGTGATGGGATTTTCGGGCGATGGGCCGCCTGGCGACGATCGCGGACCCGTTCTCGGCGGGAAACGCGCCAAATCGATACCATGGTAGAGCAGGTGAACCTTGTCTTCCGTTTCGGCCAAGCCACGCAAGTGATCGACATTCGTACGGGTGCAAGTCACCAGCCATTCCATATGCGCCAGTTTCTCGGCTTTCTCCCACTCGGGTGAAGTCCAAATATCCTTGGCGTGGGCCGAACTGCTCCATGGCAATCCCTTGATCGCTGCACAGTAGCGCGCTACGGAGGCCGGCGTATGGAGGAAATGGGCGTATATCCAAGTCACCTCTTCAGGCAATTCGGCGGCCATGACCAGGGCCTGGCCGAAACGCCGGACCCGATTCGATGTCAGATCACGAAATAGATCGCGGAAAAAAGCTCGTCGGGCGGCCTTGTATCCAGGCCGTTTGCGGACCAGCAGCCAAGCCCTCATCACCCGGATCGGCGCTTCGTAGAGGTATTCCGGCAGATAGTCGACAGCGGCGGTGATTTGCTCATGGATGGGATGAGTTTTCTTATCGGTAGGCCGGCGCAGGGACACGATCCGATAGCGCAACCCGGACCTCTGTAGACTGAGGATTTCCTGAGCGATAAAGGTCTCGGAAAGCCGGGGATATCCCTTTACGACGATGGCGACGACGTGTTGCACGGCCGCTCACGCATCTTCGTTCACCAGGCGCAGAGACGGTTCACCCGATTGCGCCGCGCTTAGCCACTGGTCGACGGTCGCATTGATGTGCGAGAAACCGTCGAGCAAACCCGGCAGGTGGACCTCCGAAGGTTTCGGCCGCGACGGCAGGGTGCGGATGGCGTCAGCCATCTTGTGCGGATCGCGCTCGCCGTCGTCGACGACCATGCTTACCAGCCCCAGGTCCTGCGCCCGCGACGCTCGGATGTATTGTTCGAGGCGCGGCACCGTACGCGGAACGACGAGGCTGGGCTTGTCGAAAGACAGGATTTCGCAAAAGGTATTGTAACCGCCCATGGCGACGACGCCGGACGCTTTCGAGATCAGGTTCTCGAGGTTCGACTCGAAGGTCGTGGCATGGACGTTCGGCAGCATCTCGACGCGTTGTTTGAATTCACTCTGCAGATCGAGGTGCATGAACGGTCCGAAGACGATCAACGCCGGGTGAGGAATGTACGGGTCGTGTTCATAGGCCCTGAGCACCCAGTCGACGAGGCCAGCCCCGTCACCGCCGCCGCCGGGCGTGACGATGATGAAGGGGTCCTGCATGTCGACCTGTTCGATGATCGACGGGTTGATCGCCGTTACCGAACTGCGCCGCAGGTATCCCGTGTAGGAGATCTTTTTAAGGACACTGGAGGGGATCGACACGCCTTCCAGGGGGTTACAGATCTCCGGCAAACCGTAGACCCAAATGTCATCATAGAGATCGCGCATAGCCGGCACCGCCATCTTGCGTTCCCACTCGTCGGTCAGTTTGCCGGGATCGTCCATGACGTCCCGCAACCCGAGCACGAGACGCGTCCCGCTGGCTTTCAAGTGCCGCAAGGTCGATTCCACCTCGCCGCGCAGCCCCAAGGGTTCCTTGTCGGTCAGAAAAACGTTGGGATCGAAGACCTCGGCCGTGGTCCTGACGATCGATTCTCGGATCGCCATGGCTTCTTCGATACCGATATCGAGACCGAGCGACGTATATCCGCCGTTGCGCAGCTTGACGACGCCGGGGATGCGCACGAAATCGACCCGCGATCGGAAATCGAAGCTGCCGATGATCGGCGAGCCCGACAGGATCAGGACGGAGAGGTCCTGGCGGTGATCGACCAGGGAATGAGCGATCGCTCTGCAGCGGCGCAGGTGGCCGAGGCCGAAGGAATCGTGGCTGTATATCAAAAGCCGAGTGTGGCTTGAATCAGCGAGCATCGTCTTGCGCTCCGTCCTGCCCAGGCGACAAGATTATGGCGATCCGCCGCGAATGGCCATATCAAACCGCAGGTCGTATTCCATCCGACGCAAGTCGGCCCGCAGGCCTAATTATCGACCCGTTGCAGTTTCGCCTTGATTCGCTTGAGCTTTTCGCCGTTTCTGATGCGCGAAAACACGAGTGTCATACCCTCGGGCGTCACTCGGCGCTCATAAGTCTGAATCTCGTAACCCGTGCCTTCAAGAATAATCAACGTGTTGACGGTCAACACATCGCCCTCGACAACCGCCCAGACATACGGATCGCCGCGCAACGGATCGAGCGGGCGGGCGGAAATTGATCGAAAAACTCGCTCGTTTGGTCTTGCCGGAAGCGCGATGGATGGTCGTCGTCCATTCGATATTGAAACCGTTCCGGTACGGGCGAATATGGACGTCCAGGTCGCGCTTCTCGATTTCACCAGCACCCTCGTCAATGGTGGTGCCGACGAAGTGGTCATAAAATGCCTCCGCCGGGCCGTCGGCAAATGCCAAAGTGGGGGAAGTCGAAAAAGCGATTAACAAGATAAGGAGCCGTAAGACCGACATTGGTTTGTCCTCGCTTTATTCAGGGCCGTATTTCACTGTCGGGCCCAGACAGCTGTATGTCGCTAAGCGGCGCGGCTTAGGGCCGCCTTGCGCCGTTTCTTGAGGTTAACCTTGAACCCGAGGCTTTCCGCGTTGCCATAGGAACATCCCTGACAGACGTCAAAACTCTTCAAGAAACCGTTTTTGCGCGCCCGCAATGCTTCCTTCGACAAATAGGCCTTCATGAACCCGTGCTCGGCGATGTTCGGCAACTGGATCATCTGATCATAGTCGATACAACAAAGACCCAGGTCACCGTTCCAGAAGACCACCGTCTGAAAAAGCGGCGTCCGGCACAAGGCGCGCTCGACACCGGTTGGGTGGCGTTTGAATTCTTCCTTTTGCGGCAGGAACTTCGAATTCTCCCGCTTTTCCTCCTCGGAGGTGTAGGAGCCGACGCTGAAGGTCTTAAATCGGACCCGGTCAAAACCAACATCCTCGGCCCATTGGGTGATTTCGTCGACCTGATTCTCGGAATAAGCCGTCAATAAGGTCTGCAGGACCGTCAACGGGTTGTCCGCGCCCAGCTCCTGGCGTACACGGAGGAAGGTCTCGATATTGGTCTTGACCTCGTCAAAGTCGGAATTGATGCGGTAGCTTTCCTGCGCCTCTTTGGAAAAGCCGTCCATGCAGAGATTGACCCGTGCCAACCCGGCTTCGATGAGACGCCCGGCCATTTCGGCATCGAGCTTGGTGGCATTGGTGCTGAGAAACGTGTCGTGGCCGTGCCGGTTGGCATAAGCAACGAGTTCGGGCAGGTCCGGATTGAGGGTCGGCTCGCCCGAAAAGTTGAAGTAGATCGAGGGTTTCACCGACGCGTCTTTGAAATCGTCAATGATCCGTTCGAAGACGTCGAGCTTCATCAAACCGCGTTTTCGGGTCATCGCGAATGTCACCGGGCAGACCGGGCAGCGGAGATTACACGAGTTGGTGACGTCGATGATGATGCTGGGTGGTTTCTTGAAGTAGGAGAGCGGCAGAAAACGCGCGAACGCATGGGCGATCCTGGATCCAAGGGGAATTGCGCTCTCCGTCATGATAATCCGATCTAGTTCACATTGCTGAAAATTTGGTGTTTCGGCAAATTTGTGGTGTCGGCGAGCCTTTTACAAGAAACAAATCGGATGTAGGCGATCAATCCTCAACACAGGCACGTGAGGACGCTGGCGCCACAAAACTCCTTGCGCAAGGTTTACCGTTCAACCTTTAATATGGCTCGAACAAACCGGGAAATAACCGGGCGCAACCAGACACGGGGTCTCGTCGAACGCCTATGGAACCGACAATCTTCGGTTATATCTGGCGCTACTCCCGACGCCAGCAAATGATCCTGTTGGCGGTGACGCTGGCATCGTTCCCGTTTCTATATTATTCGCTCGACCTGCCGAAAACGATCATCAACGAGGCCATCGGCGGCGAAGAATTCCCGCAGGAATTCCTGGGCTTCGAGATGGGCCAGACCGAATACCTGCTGACCCTTTGTTTCATTTTTCTGTCCCTGGTTCTGATCAACGGCGGCTTCAAATTGTGGATCAACATCTACCGGGGCGGCATGGGCGAACGCATGCTGCGCCGCCTGCGCTACATGCTATTCGCCCGGATCCTTCGCTTTCCAATGCCGCAGTTCCGCAAGACCTCGCAGGGCGAGATCATATCGATGATCACCGCCGAGGTGGAACCGCTCGGTGGTTACATCGGAGAAGCCATTTCGCTACCGGCTTTTCAGGGTGGTACGCTGCTGACCATCCTGGTGTTCATCATGATCCAGGATCCGTTCCTCGGCATTGCGGCGATCGCCCTCTATCCGGTGCAGATGTACGTGATCCCGAAACTGCAAAAACGGGTTAACGAACTCGGCAAGCAACGTGTTCGCACCGTCAGGCGCTTATCCGAAAGGGTCGGCGAAACGGTCACCGGCGTACAGGAAGTCCACACGCACGACACCTCGGCTTTTGAACTCGCCGATATCTCCGCCTGGCTCGGCAAGATCTTCTTCATCCGCCTGGAGATCTTCAAACGCAAGTTCTTCATCAAATTTCTCAACAACTTCATCGCCCAAGTGACACCGTTTTTGTTTTATTCGATCGGTGGTTACCTGGTCATCCAGGGCGACCTCAGTTTCGGGGCCTTGGTCGCCGTGCTCGCCGCCTACAAAGACCTTTCTCCGCCGTGGAAAGAGCTGCTCACCCATTATCAGGTGGCTTTGGACGCGCGGATCAAATACGAACAATTGATCGAACAGTTCCAGCCGACCGGCATGTTGCCGGAAGAACTGCAACGCGAGCCCGTCGGCGAAAAACTCTCGCTCGAAGGTGATATCGGCATCTCCAACATCGTCGTCGAGGACGATAGCGGCATCAAGACGCTGGACAGCGCCAACGCACAGATCCCGCTCAAAGGAACGACGGCTATCGTCGGCACCAGCGAGTCGGAACGCGACGATCTGGTCCGGCTCCTGGTTCGCCTGGTATCACCGGACAGCGGCCGGGCCAATATCAACGGCCGCGATATCAAGGAAATCCACGAAGGGGTTCTCGGCGACCAGACCGCCTATGTCGATCAGAGCGCCCACATGTTCAACGGTACCATCCGCGACAACCTGTTCTACGGCCTCAAGCACCGCCAGGTCGGGGAATCGACTCCCGAGGGCGTCGATGGCCGGTCGCGGAGCGAATTGGACGGCGAAGCGGCGGTGTCGGGTAATTCGAAAGACGACGTGGACGCCGTCTGGATGGATTTCATGGCCCTCGATCTCGCCGGCGAAGATGCCGTCGCCAATCACGCGCTTGATGTCCTCAAGGTCTGCGGTCTCGAACGCGACATGCGTGAGATCGCGCTGCAAACCAGCGTCGATCCGCAATCCCATCCGGAGTTGGCCGGACGCATTCTCGAGGCGCGGCGTGAACTGGTCGCCCGGCTGAAGGAGCCCAAACTGGCCAGCCTCGTCGAACCGTTTGACAAGGAAAAGTACAACAACAATATGACGGTGGCCGAGAACATCCTGATGGGTACGCCGGTCGGCGATATTTTCAACACGGCCAATCTTGGCACCCACCCCTATTTGCTCTCGGTCTTGGACAAGGTCGGCATTCGCGGGTTGTTCCTGGAAGCTGGAGCCAAGGTCGCGGAGACGATGATCGAACTGTTCCAGGACCTGCCGCCAGGACACGAGTTTTTCGAACGCTATAGCTTTATCCAGGCGGACGAACTGCCCGAATTCCAAGGAATTCTAAGGCGTGCCGAAAGCAGCGGCCTCGACAAACTCGAAGAGGCCGAAAAAGCGCAACTCATGGGGCTCACCTTCGTCCTGGTTCCGGACCGCCACCGTCTGGGTCTGGGCACGGAGGAAATCAAACAGCAACTCCTGCAGGCGCGTCGGTCTTTCGCCGACGATCTGCCCGAGGAGCTCGAGGGCGCCGTCAAGTTCTACGACGTTGAGGAGTACAACGACGCCGCGTCCGTTATCGACAACATTCTATTCGGCAAGATCATGCACGGACGCGCTCAGGCCCATCAGGAAGTCAACCAGATCATCAGCGATGTCATTGAAAAGCTGGAACTCTGGCCGACCCTCATCGAGCTCGGGCTCGATTCGCAGGTCGGCGTCGGTGGTGGACGGCTGTCTGCCGTTCAGCGGCAGAAACTGTCCTTGGCGCGGGCCCTTATCAAGAAACCGCAACTCCTCGTCCTCAACGATCCGCTGAGCGCTCTCGATCCGGCCTCACAGGACCAAATCACCAATGGTGTGCTTGAGGCCTACCGCGACAAGGCACTGATCTGGGTGGTCAACCGGGCCGAGCTTGCGAAACGGTTCGACAACGTCATTGTCATGGACAGCGGCAAGGTTATTGAACAGGGAACAACGAGCGAACTCGACAAGGAAGGGTCCGAGTTTCACAAACGTTTGATAGCATAAGACGGTTTTGGAGGCACACTCTTTTTAGCAATCGGGGGTGGGGTCCTATGAATTGATCGGGGGTGTGGCCCCCGTGACTTGATCGGGGGTGTGGCCCCCGTGACTTGATCGGGGGTGAAACCCCTGGGAGGAAACCGAATGGACGTCGAAGAAACAGCAAGAATGCTCAAAGGCATCCCGCTTTTTTGCAACCTCGATGCATCGAAACTGAAGCTGCTGGCCTTCGTCAGCACACCGATGGTCTACGAAGATGGCGAGGACGTGTTCCAGATGGGTGAATCAGCTGATTGCGCCTACCTGATCGAAGACGGCGAAGCCGACGTTTACCTTGAGGAAGAGGGCCGTCGTATCAAGGTCAACCATTTGCACGGCAATGACGTGTTCGGCGAGATGGCGCTTTTCTTGAGCAGTGGTCGCTCGGCGACGGTGACCGCCAATGGAAAGCTAAAGGCGCTCAAAATCGACGGTGAAATGTTCCTGAAAATGGTCACCCAGAACCCGGACGCGGCGCTCGGCATCATGAGGGCCTTGAGCGAGAAGATCATTGCCGCCAGTGAACAGGTGGCCCGGTCCTGAGCATCGTAGGTCTTGCCGTACGACAGACCCAATTGATTGGCCTCGCGAATGGAAACCCCGAAGACCTCCTCTTTTCGCCTGCCCTTAACCGCCGTCCTCGTCGTCGGCTTTGGCGGTTTGGTCGCCGTCGCGGTCGCCGTCGTTCTCTACCTCGGTGTCGCCATCGGCCGGGAGAACACGCTCAACCTCCTCTCCGACAAAGCCGAAGCCGCCATGGATTCGATGGTTTCACACATCGATCTTCGCCTGCAGCCGATCGTCGAACAGGCCCTTTGGATCTCGAGGGAGGTATCAGACGGGGGTCTCGATATCGACGACCGGACCCAACTGGATACCTTCATGCTTGGCGCCCTGGCCGGTACCCCGCAAACGGCCGGCCTCGCCATCATTCGCCACGATGGTGAATATCTCCGCTACATGCGCGACGCGCGCGATGTCGTCGCGGCGATGTCGGAACACAACGCTGAATTCGCGGACTGGTTCAAGGAAGTTGGACAGGCAAAGGCGCCGAAATGGCGGCAACCGAACTGGGACAATCCGCTAAACGAACCGATCCTGATCCTCGAGACTCCGTTACAGCGCAATGGGGGTCTACTAGGTATTCTCATACAAGCCGTGCCGGTCTCCAGTTTTTCCCGATATCTTGCCAATAATGTGTCGGTGACCGGTTTCGATACTCCGTTCATTTTGATCGAAAAATCCCGGGTTCTGGTCCATCCGCTGCTGGCCAGCCTGACGCCCGAAGCGCGGTCCGAACAAAACCTACCGACTGTCGAGGAGATCGGCGACGTCATACTGGAAAGTATGTGGTCGTCCGTTAACAAGCGGCCCTGACCGCTGATTTGAGCGTCAGGTGAGTGCTGATTGCAGCGATGATTTTGCGCAAAAGAACCTTCAGCCATTTGAGGATGAGGCGCAGGTTGTGGCCG